>JAANMW010000124.1_pt1 | contig 79780 bp, 75 predicted proteins | sample 7279671 | NCBI WGS metagenome assembly JAANMW01 (sample SAMN14094541, study PRJNA606508) | bioreactor metagenome | isolation source: A lab-scale SPAN reactor treating ammonium-rich wastewater day 247 | place: Ireland: Galway | collected 2017-09-19 | reverse complement strand
CTGCTGGCGACGCGGCTGATCGCGCGGGTGCGCGATGCGTTCGCGCTGGAGCTGCCGCTGCTCGCGCTGTTCGAGGCACCCACCGTCGCCGGCATGGCGCAGGCGCTCGAGCGCACCGCGGCACGGCCGGCCGACCCGGCGCTGCCGCCGCTCACGAGGCGGTCGCGCCGCACCGGCGCTTGAGGCCCTGGCCGCCGTCCGGGCTATGATGCCGGGTTTCCAGGCCAGTTCCGGCCCGCATCGGGGAGCAGAGGGAGCCGTCATGTCCGCCGACGAGAACCAGACCATCCAGGCCATGGAAGGCCACTTCCGCGAGATCATCACCCTGCTCGGCGAGGACGTGGGGCGCGAGGGCCTGGTGCGCACGCCCGAGCGCGCCGCCCAGGCCTTCCACTTCCTGACGCGCGGCTACCGGCAGAATCTCGACGACCTGATCAACGAGGCGGTGTTCACCAGCGACACCGAGGAGCTGGTCATCGTCCGCAACATCGAGATGTACTCGCTCTGCGAGCACCACATGCTGCCCTTCATCGGCAAGTGCCACGTCGCCTACCTGCCCGAAGGCAAGGTGCTCGGCCTGTCGAAGATCGCGCGCATCGTCGACTTCTTCGCGCGCCGCCTGCAGATCCAGGAAGTGCTCACCCGCCAGGTCGCCGAGACGGTGCAGAAGGCCATCCATGGCAGGGGCGTCGGCGTCGTCATCGAGGCCCAGCACATGTGCATGATGATGCGCGGCGTGGAGAAGCAGAACTCCATCATGACCACGTCGTGCATGCTCGGCAGCTTCCGCGACCAGCCGCAGACGCGCAACGAGTTCCTGGGGCTGATCCGCTAGCGGCAGCGGGCCCGGCGTCACGGCGCCTTGCCGACGATCCCGCCGATGACCAGGTTCGGCAGCCTGGCCTCATCCCAGTCGGTGGCAAGGGCGCCGGTGCGCACGATGACCAGGCCGAGCGAGGGCACCGCATAGACGCGCTGGCCGCCGAAGCCGTCGAAGTAGACGATGCCGGGTGCGGCGAACGGCGCGGACTGCAGCACACTGGTGCGTGTCTTGTGGTTGTAGTAGCGGTGCTCTTCGTACTGGTTGCCGAGCCAGGTGAGGTAACCGTAGTTGGGGTTGGCGGGTGAGGGCGCCTGGACGTCGCGGATCCAGTCCGCGGGAACGACCTGCTCGCCGTTCCACTGGCCGGCGTGGATATGCAGCAGGCCGACCTGCAGCCAGGAGCGCGCGGTGGCATCGAGGCAGCAGAAGAAGCGCGGGACGCCCTTCGCCTCCGAGTCCAGCACGATGGCGGCGTCGGTGGCGCCGATGCGCTTCCACAGCGCGTCGGACAGATAGCCAGCGTAGCGCCGGCCGGTGGCGCGTTCGAGGATCAGGCCGAGGACCTCGGGATTGATGCCGTTGTAGTCGAAGCGCGTGCCCGGCGCTTCGACCGCCGGCTCGCCGAGCGCGATGGGGCCGATGTCCCCGCCCAGCATCAGCTGGAAGAACCCGCCCACGGGGTTGAGGCCGACGGTGGGGAAATCGATGCCGCTCGCCTGGTGCAGCAGGTCACGCAGGGTGATCTTCGCGCGCGCGTCGCCGGCCCACTCGGGCAGGTAGCGTGCGGCGGGGTCGTCCACCGAGTGGATGAAGCCGTCGCGGATGGCGATGCCCACCATCAGCGCCAGCACCGACTTGTGCATGGACTGGGTCGGCGTGCGGGTGCCGGCGTCGTAGCCGGGATAGTAGTGCTCGAGCTGGATGGCGCCGTCGTGGTAGACGATCAGCGCATGGCTGCCGGTCTGCGCGCCGTAGGCGATGGCTTCGTCGAGGGCGGCCGCGGCGATGCTGCGCGCGCCAGGCGCGGCGACCGGCAGCACGGCGGCGGGGCCGCCCGCGACGGTCTCCTCCGGTCCGCTGCCGCCGCCGAAGGGCAGGCGGACGAGGCGCGTGGTGAGGATGGGATCCGCGACGTACAGGGCGGCGAGGCCCATGACGATGACGAGGACGAGGCCGACCAGCAGCCGTTTGATGATGCGCACCGTGCTTCCCTGGGGTTCCAGATCCCCGCGTCATGATATGCCGGTCCGACAGGTGCTGCAGCGCCCTTGCGGCCGGGGTCCCAAAAGTCGCTCCTCGTTATTCGCCTGGTTTTGGGACCCCGGCCTCCGGGCGAGCCGGCGCTTGCCATGTCGGGCGGCATTCCCGCTGACGCAGCGTCCGGAGGCGGGGGCCTCCGAACAAAGCGAATGACGAGGAGCGACTTCGGAGGCCCCCGCCGCAAGGACGCGTCGGCCTCGCCAGAGCGGTTACCCGATGCGGTTCCAGGCGTCCAGCGCCGCGGTCTTGTAGGCCTCGGCCAGCGTCGGGTAGTTGAACACCGAGTTGATGAAGTAATCGAGGCCGCCAGAGTGGGCCATCACCGCCTGGCCGATATGGATCAGTTCGGTGGCGCCTTCGCCGACGATGTGCACGCCGAGCAGCCGACGGTCATCGAGGCCGAAGATCAGCTTCAGCAGCCCCTCGTTGCCGCCCTGGATCTGGCCGCGGGCGGTCTCGCGGAAGCGCGCCACGCCCGTCTCGAAGGCGATGCCCTCGGTGCGCAGCTCGCGCTCGGTGCGACCGACGATGCTGATCTCCGGCACCGCGTAGATGCCGAAGGGAAACAGCTCCGGTGCGCAGTCGGCCTCGACGCCGAAGGCATGGCAGGCCGCCTTGCGGCCCTGCTCGGCCGAGGTCGAGGCCAGCGCCGGGAAGCCGATGACGTCGCCCACGGCGTAGATGTGCGGCTGCGTGGTGCGCAGGTGCTCGTCCACGGCGAGGCGCCCGCGCGCATCGGCCGCCAGGCCAGCGTTGGCGAGATCGAGGCCGGCGGTGGCGCCCACGCGGCCGGCCGCTACCATGACCAGGTCGGCCACCACGCGCCGGCCGCTCTTCATGCGCGTGACGACACGGCCGTCGGCGCACTTCTCGACCGCCGCCACGTCCTCGCCCAGGCGCAGCGCGATGCCGCGGTCCTGCAGGTCGTGGCGGAAGCTGTCGACGATGTCGGCATCGACGAAATCGAGGATGGTGCTGCGGCTGTCGATCAGGGTGATGCGGGTATCGAGGGCGCTGAAGATGGTGGCGTACTCCACGCCGATCACTCCGGCGCCGATGACCGTCATGGTGCGGGGGATGTCGCGGATGCCGAGGATGCCGTCGCTGTCGATGATGGTGACGTCGTCGAAGGGGATCTCCGCCGGGCGGTGCGGCACGGTGCCGGTGGCGATGACCACGTGGCCGGCGCGCAGCAGCTGCTCGTGCCCGGCATGGCTGACGACGCGCAGCGTGTGCGGATCGGTGAAGGCCGCGGCGCCGGTCACCACCGACACGCCGTTGCGGGTGAGCTGGTGGCGGATGATCTCGATCTGCTGGTGGATGGTGGCGCGCAGGCGCTGCATCAGGTCATCGGCGGTGATCTCGGCCTTCACCCGGTAGCTGCGCCCGTAGAAGCCCTTCTCGCGCCAGCCGCAGAGGTAGAGCACCGCCTCGCGCAGCGTCTTGCTGGGGATGGTGCCGGTATGGGCGGTGACGCCGCCGAGGATGTCCTGCCGCTCGATGATCGCCACGCGCCGGCCGAGCTTGGCCGCCTGGATCGCGGCGCGCTGCCCGCCGGGGCCGCTGCCGATGACCAGCATGTCGAAATCCTGCATCTGGGTGGCGCCTCTCGCGTGCCGCGGCCGGTGATGGCCCTCGCTGGACAGGCCATCGGCATCCGGCGCCACATCTGAAGAGGCGACGGCCGCGATGCCGGCGCGGATGGCCGGGGATGTGAACCAGGCACGGCAGCGGCGGCGCTGACGCCGATGAGAAGCGGTTATCGGACGGGCGTGGCCAGCCGTGGCAGCATCCCTGCCCGGGTGTGCCCGCGGGTGGGCGGTGTTGGTGACGGGGATGGCGCCATGAGCGATGGTGTAGGCAAGGCATTCGAGTTCGTGCGGCAGATGGTTGCCAACCTGCCGGGCAAGGACGTGGACCTGCCCGCCTTTCCCGACGTGGTGCGGCGCCTGCAGGTGGTGCTGGCCGATCCGCAGACCAGCGCCAGGGACCTGGTGGCGATCATCGAGTCCGAGCCGGTGCTCAGTGCGCGGCTGCTGCAGCTGGCCAACTCCGCGGCCATGAACGCCGCCGGCAACTCGGTCACCACCATCAAGCTGGCGGTCAGCCGCCTCGGCTTCAACCTCGTGCGGCTGACGGCGATGAACCATGCCATGCGCCAGATGGAGCGGCAGGAGGCGCTGCAGCCGATCCGTGCCGACCTCGGCGCGATCTGGAAGGCGAGCAACGAAGTGGCCGCGATCTGCTACGTCGTCGCCCGTCGCGCCTTCGGGCGCCAGCCCGACGAGGCGATGCTCGCCGGCCTGCTCCACGGCATCGGCGGGCTGTACATCCTCACCCAGACCCAGCGCCTGGATCCGGCGCTGCGTGCCGATCCGGAGTTCCGGTCCGTCATGCACGACTGGCAACCGCGTCTCGGCAAGGCGATCCTCGATACCTGGGGCCTGCCCGAGCGCATTGGCCTGGCGGTGGCGAGCCAGGACGAGCTGCTGAGCATCGGTCCGCAGGATCTGGAGCCGATGGCACGCCTGCTGTCGGCGGCCAAGCTGCGTCACCGCCTGGGCAGCGATCCGTCCCTGCGCAAGGACCTGCCGCAGGCCGACGACATCATGCGTGCCGTCACGCTCGGGCCGGCGACCTTCCTCGACATTGTGGCATCCAGCCACCAGGACATCGAGGAGATGCAGAGCCTGCTGGCCGCGTGAAGATCAAGATTAAGGTGCCGGTGTTACGGTTTCGGTAATTGCCTGAAACCGCCTGCGGGTGCCGGTGTTACGGTTTCAGGCAATTACCGAAACCGTAACACCGGCACCTTAATCCCGGCACCTTGATTCAAAATCCCCAGATGATGCTGGCGGTATAGAAGTCTGCGCCGTCGTTCTCCAGGTTGAAGTTCTCCCAGAGCGCCCGTGCGGTGATGCGGTCGGTGATGTGCCAGTCGAGGCCGGCACCGTAGGTGACTTCGATGCCCTCGTCGTCGGTGCCGCAGGCGTTGGCCGCGCACCAGTCGCCGCCACCGCCGAGGCTGGTGGTGCCGGACTGGTCCGCCATCCAGCGGAAGACGCCGATCTTGCCCACCAGCGAGAAGTGGTTGTCCATGAAGGGCAGGGAGCCCACGGCATTCACGCCGAATCCCGTGACATCGACTTCGCCGGAGCCGGAGAACGCCTGCCCGCCGCCTTCGCCGCCGTCGTAGCTGCCGGAGGCGCTGGTCTTCGCCGAACCGATATCGACATACTGGCCTTCCAGCGCAAAGTACTCATTGAACTGGAAGCCGCCGAAGATCTTCCAGCCGCTGTCGCTGTCGTCGACCTTGAAGCTCGCCGAGTCCGGACCCTGCGCGCGGATGGCATCGGCGAGCGCGCTCTGCGTGCCGACCTCGTCGTCGAAGCTGCTGCTGCCGATGCCGACGCCCGCATACCATCCGGCCTGCGCGGCCACCGGGAGCAGGGCCCCCGCGCCGAGTGCCAGGCTGATCGCGGCCGAGAGCGCATTCTTCTTCGCTGATTTCATGGACGACTCCCCCCTGAGGAGCGATGGACAAGGCGACTGTGAACCAGTATCACCGAATCGCCGTGGCGTTCACAACCGCGTGCCGCCGCGAGTTCCCGGTCGTCGATCAGGCACGTGCTGCCGCCAGCAGCTCCACCAGCCTGTCCACGTCGGCCACGTCGTGGGCCGTCGACAGGAAGCCGACTTCGAGCGGGCTCGGTGGCAGGTAGACGCCGGCCTGCAGAAGCTGGCGAAACAGGGCTGCATAGCGGTCGGTGAGACCGGGTGCAATCTGCGCCGGTGAGCGGATCACTCCGGGACGGGCGAGGCCACCGGGTATCCAGAAGATCGAGCCGACGCGGGCAACGTGCAGGCCGAGCGCGCGGACTCCGGATTCCAGCCTTTCGCCGAGCGCCTCGAGCTGCCGGTAGACCTCGCCGGCGTCGAGCACCTGCAGCGCCGCCAGCCCGGCCCTCATGGCCAGCGGGTTGGCACTCAGGGTACCCGCCTGGTACACGCGACCGAGCGGTGCGAACCCGGCCATCAGCTCGCGCGAACCGGCCACGGCGCCGACGGGAAAGCCGCCGCCGATGATCTTGCCCCAGGTCACGAGGTCCGGCGTGATGCCCGTGGCCGTGGTCATGCCGCCGAAGCCGACGCGGAAGCCGCTGATGACTTCATCGAAGATCAGCAGCACGCCATGCTGCGTGCAGAGTTCGCGCAGGCGTCGCAGGAACCCGGCCTGCTGTGGCAGCAGCCCGTGGTTGGCCGGCAGCGGCTCGATGATGGCGGCGGCCAGCCGCGGGCCATGCGTGGCAAAGCATTCCTCGAGCGCGTCGGCATCGTCGAGCGGGGCCACCACGGTGTCGGCGGCGACCCCGGCGGGCACGCCGGCGCTGTCGGCGATGCCGCTGGCGGCCAGGCCCGAACCGGCGCGGATGAGCATGGCATCGGCATGGCCGTGGTAGCAGCCGGCAAACTTCAGCAGCCGTTCCCTGCCGGTGGCGCCACGCGCCAGCCGCAGGGCCGACATCACCGCTTCCGTGCCGGAGTTGACGAAGCGGATGTTCCCGGCCCAGGGCAGGCGTTCGGCGATGAACTCGGCGAGTGCCAGGGAGTAGGGTTCGGCGGTGCCATAGCTCCAGCCATCGGCGAGCGCATCGGCCACCGCCGCGGTGACCGGCGCCGGTGCGTGGCCGAGGATGAGCGGCCCGAAGGCCATGCAGAAGTCGAGCAGGCGCCGCCCCCCGGTATCCTCGAGCCAGGCGCCCCCGGCACGCCGCGTGAAGAACGGCAGGCCGCCCACCGCGCCGAGCGACCGCACCGGGGAATGCACGCCGCCGGGCGTGACGGCCAGGGCGCGGGCGAACAGCGCCTGCGGATCCGCTTGCGGTTTCATCTGCCGTCAGGCCAGCACACCGCGTGCACGCCGCGCGGCGTAGCTGATGATCATGTCGGCGCCGGCACGGCGCAGCGCGATCCAGGTCTCCCGCTGCATGCGCGCGGCATCCGCGAGGCCATGGTTGCCCAGCAGGTCGATGGCGGCCTGCTCGCCGCTGGTCTGGTAGGCAGCCCAGGGCAGGTCGATGCGCGAGGAGAGGTCCCGCAGCACGTCGAGGCAGGGCAGGCCCGGCTTCACCATGAGGATGTCCGCGCCCTCGTGCGCGTCACGCTGCGCCGACAGCCGCGCATCGCCCGGCCGCGCCGGATCGATCTGGTAGCTGGCGCGATCGTGCAGCGCGCCGCCGGCCGCCGGCGCGGAGTCGGCCGCGAGCCGGAACGGCCCGTAGAAGGCCGAGTGGAACTTCGCCGCGTAGCTCATCAGCAGGGTACGGGCGAGGCCCGCGGCCTGCAGGGCGGTGCGGATGGCGGCGATGCGCCCGTCCATCATGTCGCTCGGCGCGACGCAGTCGGCCCCGGCTGCGGCGTAGGCGAGGGCGCAGTCCACCAGCGCCGCCACCGAGGCGCCGTTGTCGACATGATCGCGGGCCTCGTTGAGGAGGCCGCAATGGCCGTGGCGGGTGGCTGCGCACAGGCAGACATCGGCGGCCAGCCAGATGCGGTCGCCGAAGCGCCGCCGCAGGGTGACGATCTGTGTCGCGGTGAAGCCGTGGTCGAAATCCCGGTCGCGCTTGCCTTCCGGCACGCCGAACAGCAGGAACTTGTCGACGCCGGCGGCGATGTCGGCCTCGACCTGTCGGGCGAGGGACTCGGGCGTGTCGCGCCACACGCCGGCCAGGCCGGGCACCGGCTCGCGCGAGGCCAGTCCTTCGACGACGAACAGCGGCTGGATCAGCTTGCGTGGATCGACATCGATCTCGCGCACCAGCTCGCGGGTGGCGGCGGTCAGCCGCGTGCGGCGCAGGCTCAGGCCAGCCATGTTCGCCACTCCTGGCGGGATGGAAAGGCATGCAGGTTGGCGACGCCGGCGGCGCGCAGCGCCTGGAAGGTCTTGCCGGGCCCGCAGGCGTGATGCGGATCCGGCGGCAACCAGTCGCGCAGCGCGCGGAACTGCGCGGCACTGCCCCAGTAGAAATGCGTGGCCTGCGCCAGCCGGCTGCGGATCTGCTCCAGCACCGCCGCATCATCGGGCGCGTGGATCGCGTAGCTGGCCCGCACATCGCCGACGCCGCTGTCCTGCCAGCTTGCGACCGCGTCCTCGCGCGTCAGCACGGTCCATGCCGCCAGCGGCGGCAGGCGCAGCACGGGTGCGGCGAGCAGCGTGCCGATGGCCGCGAAGCCGAGCTGATCCGCGCAGCCCTCGATCCAGATGCCGCACCGGGCGAGGCGTCGCCAGCTTTCCACGCCACTGACCCAGACCCGCGTCGCCGCCGGCAGCGTGGCCCCGGCGGGCAGGGCGCGCCAGTGGGCGAGGAAGAGCGCGGGCGGCTGGCCGAGGCGCAGCGCCGCGGCAGGTTGCAGGCGGCTCGCGCCCACCCAGTCGGAGCCATCCCAGGCACGGGCGCGCCGCGGTCGCGGCGGTTGGCGCCAGGCGAGCCGGCGGTACGGGCGCGATGGCGCGCCACCCGCCATGAACAGCAGGGTGCCGCAGTTCGCGTCGGCCAGGCTGCTGGCGCCGAAGCCCTCGCGCTCCGCCTCCGGCAATGCCGCCGCCAGCGCGAGCTCGCGCGCCACGCGCCGTGCCGTGGGCGCGTGGTGCAGCGCCGCCAGCAACGCGGCCACGCGCCCGTCGTCGTCGCGGCAATCGATGCCGAGGGCGCCCTGGCCCGCCGCGGTCGGGCAGGCCGACAGCGGCAGCACCATCAGGCGCGTGTCCTGCAGAAGTGGCGCCAGCGCCGCATGTCCGTCGCGGTCGCCCCAGAGGCGCTCGAGCCCGGCCAGCGCCAGCACCGCGCCGTCGAGCGCCTGGGGATGCGAGCGCGGAAGCTGCAGCCGCGCCGCCCGCTGCTCCACGGGACCGCGAAGCGGCGCGAACGCCAGTTGCGGCGGCTGCCTGCCCAGACGTGGCAGGGCCTCGCGCAGGAAGTCGCTGGCCAGCGCAGCGCGCCTCGTCGAGGACGTGCCGATGCGCAACGTCCGGTCGCTGGCGAGGAGATCCGTCACGCCGGCACGGAACAGGACCACGTCGCGCGGGTCGCCGCGTTGCGGAATGGCGGCCTGGCGGATGCCGGGACGCGGAGCGAGCGGCAGGTCCTTCACCGAGTGCACGCAGAGATCGACCTCGCCCGCGCGCAGGGCATCGTCGAGTTCGGCGGAGAAGAAGCCCGGGTCGGCGACCTCGGAGAGCGGCGTGGCGCGATCGCGGTCGCCGCGGGTCCCGATGGTGACGAGTTCCAGCGGCTGGCCGGGATCGGCGGCGCGCAGCGCCCGCAGCACCAGACGGCTCTGGGCCACGGCGAGCAGCGAGCCGCGCGTACCCAGGCGCAGTGTGGAACGCCGTGGCATGGGCTTCAGCCCGCGGCCCGTTGTGGCCAGCGCGTCATGCCGGCGGCGCCGGCAGCGGCCGCAGCCCATGCGCGGGCGCGCTGCCGGCAGTCCTGGCGGGCGCGCTCGACCTGCAGCGAGCGGATGCGGTCCTGCGAGCGGCGCAGGTCGAAGACATCGTCGAGGTCGTAGCCCCTGACGGCCGCGGGCCACGGCTGGCCGCTGCCGCGTCGTCGCCCGAGGTGGACCAGGGTCTGTGCCGGGCCGGATTCGAGCCAGTCGAACCACTGCCTGTCGTGAGTCGGATCGGCCGGCGTGGTCATGACGACGTGACGCGACCAGCGGGCCGCCTCCGCCCCGGCATCGGCCGGGAACACGCGGCCCGCCGCGGCGAAGGGCGCGCCTGCCGGCCGCCGGCTCCAGGTGCCGATGGCCTGCGCGCGGAAGAACGGCAGCAGGGAACGCGCCAGCTCGCCCGCACCGACGATGAGCAGCGGTTGTGCCGGAGCGGGAGACAACAGGCGACGCACCAGCCCGCCGTAGGAGGCGCCGCCGATATGCGTGAGGCGCGCGCTGCGGATGGCGCGGGTGTTCTGCAGCAGCGCCGCCGCGACCGGGGCGAGCGAACGCACGGCCGGCGGCGGCGCACTGTCCCGGAACGCCTCCCAGGCGCGGCGAACCTGCCCGAAGACATTGGTTTCACCCGGGATGGCGCTCAGCAGCCCGCAGGCGAATTCCAGCAGGAAAGCGTAGGCGCCGCCGCCCCGCTGCAGCTCCGGCGGGCCGAGCGCGGTGATGGCGTGCGCCGCCGCCGGGTCGGCTGCGACCAGCACGCTGCGCAGGCAGGTATCGATGCGCCAGGCGTTGGCGATACCCGTCGCCCCGCCGGGCGCCAGCGCGGCAGCCGGCCAGTGGCCGACCACCAGCGTCGCCGACGGGGCAGGCGCCACATGCTGGTTCATGCGCGCTTCGCCGCCGCGGCCTCGACCTCGGCGAGCCAGGCATCGTCGGAGCCCTCGGCAACATCGTCGAGCAGGAAGGTCGAGAGATAACGCTCGCCGGTGTCGGGCAGCATGGCGAGCAGCACCGATCCGCGCGCGGCCTGCCGTGCCACCTGCAGGGCGGCCGCCAGCGTCGCGCCGGCGGAGAGGCCGACGAAAATGCCTTCCTCCGCGGCCAGCCGGCGCGCAGTGGCCTTGGCATCCTCGTCGCTGACCGTCACCAGCTGGTCATGCAGATCGCGGCTCAGCACCCCGGGCAGGAAGTCCGGCGTCCAGCCCTGGATGCGGTGCGGCTTCCACTCGGCGCCACCGAGGAGCGAAGCGCCGGCGGGTTCGGCGGCGATGATCTTCACCTCGGGGCGTGCCAGACGCAGCACCTCGCCGGCGCCGGTGAGCGTGCCGCCCGTGCCCCAGCCACTCACCCAGTAATCCAGCCGGCGGCCGGCGAAATCGCGCAGGATCTCCGGGCCGGTGGTCTGGCGGTGATAACCCGGGTTCGCCGGGTTCTGGAACTGGCTGGCGAGGAACCAGCCATGCCTCTCGGCCAGCTCCTCCGCCTTGCGCACCATGCCGGTGCCGCGCGCCGCAGCCGGTGTCAGGATCACCTTCGCGCCATAGGCGCGCATCAGCTTGCGGCGCTCGATGGAGAAGGTCTCCGTCATCACGGCGACGAAGGGATAGCCGCGGGCAGCGCAGACCATGGCCAGCGCGACACCGGTGTTGCCGGATGTCGCCTCGACCACCGTCTGGCCGGGCCGGATCAGGCCGCGCCGCTCGGCATCGTCGATGATGGCGAAGGCGAGGCGATCCTTGACCGAGCCGGCCGGATTGAAGGCTTCGATCTTCACGTAGAGTTCCACGTGCTCCGGCGCGAGGCGGTTGAGGCGTACCACCGGGGTTTCGCCGATGGTCTCGAGGATGCTGTCGTAGATCATGAGGCTCTCCTGTAATCCGCAAGGGTGTGGGTGGCCAGCCTGGGCGCCAGCGAAATCGTGTTGCCGACGAGCATAAGCGTCGCTGCCCCGGCCTGCCGGTCGGCGGCTGCCCTGGTACCGGTGCCGGCGCCGATGCTCGCCAGCGTGCCGGTCACCACGGCCTGGCCCGGCAGCGTGGCGTTGCGGATGACCGCAGCGGGGGTATCCGGTGAACGCCCGTGCCGCAGCAGCGTGGCCGCGACCTCGGCAATGCGCTGGCCGCCCATGTAGATGGCCAGCGTCGAGTCGAGCGCGGCCAGTCGCGGCCAGTCCGCGCCGCTGCCGCCCGCGGCGGCCGTGGCGGTCACCAGGGTGACCGCCGTCGACAGGCCGCGATGCGTCAGCGGGATGCCCGCTGCGGCCGCGCAGGCACTGGCCGCGGTGATGCCGGGGATGATCTCGAAGGGCAGGCCGGCTGCCGCCAGCGCCAGGGCTTCCTCGCCGCCCCGGCCGAATACCAATGGGTCGCCGCCCTTGAGGCGGCAGACCCGGGCACCGGCGCGCACGCGCTCCACCAGCAGCTGGTCGATCGCCAGCTGGCTGGTGGACACCTGTCCGCCGCGCTTGCCGACGTCGATCAGCTCGGCTTCGCGTCTTGCGGCACGCAGCAGTTCCGGCGAGACCAGCTGGTCGTGGATCACCACATCGGCCTCCTGCAGTGCCCGCAGTCCGCGCACCGAGATCAGGCCGGGATCGCCGGGGCCGGCGCCGACCAGCCAGGCGCGGCCCCTGGCCCCGGCAGGGGCGCCACCGGCCAGGGAGCGCGCCGCCAGCACATCGGCGGTCTCGTGGTCGCCACCGAGGACGGCATCGGCTGCCGCGCCGGACAGGATGTCCTCCCAGAAGGCGCGGCGCGCGGCGGTCGTGGGCAGGGCGCGGCGCACGCGCTCGCGCCATCGTCCTGCCCAGCGGGCCAGCTCGCCGAGCCGGGCCGGCAGCCACTGCTCGAGCCGCTGGCGCAGCAGGCGCGCCAGCAGCGGTGCATGGCCGCCGCTGGAGACGGCGACGATGACCGGCGGACGCTCGACGACCGCCGGCAATATGAAGGAGGAGGCGTGGCCGTCGTCGACCACGTTGCAGAGCCGGTGCAGCGCGGCCGAGGCAGCGGCCACCGCCGCATTCGTGGCCTGGTCATCCGTTGCGGCGATCACCAGCAGCGCGTCGGCCAGCAGGGAGGCGTCGAACGGCCGGCGCTCGATGCGCAGGGCGCCGTCGCGGGCCATCTCCCCGAGGTCCGCGTGCACCTCCGGCGCATTGACGGTCACCCGGGCGCCAGCCCGCAGCAGCTCGCGCGCCTTGCGCAGGGCCACCACGCCACCGCCGACCACCAGGCAGGGCTGCCGGTCGATCCTGGCGAAAAGAGGGTAGTACTCCATGCGGCTTTCCTGGCCTGGCGGGTCCATCAGGGGCGGCCACGATAGGCTGCTCCGCCGGCCTGGAAAAAGATTGATGGCTTCTTGGTTTATGCCATTGTGGAATATGACAGGAACGCAAAAATCTACGTGACGCCTGTCAGGCCTGTTAACAGCCGGTTATATACTGCGCGGCCCGTACTTCCGGGGTGCCAACGCCCGCAGAGGCTGCCATGACGCTCCAGCAACTCAAGTACCTGCTCGCCATCGCCGACAGCGGCCTCAACATCACCGCGGCGGCGGAGAAGCTCTTCACCAGCCAGCCGGGCATCAGCAAGCAACTGAAGCTCCTGGAGCAGGAGCTCGGCGTGCAGCTGTTCACCCGCAAGGGCAAGTCGCTGGCCGCCATCACGCCCGCGGGGCGCGATGTCATAGCCCGGGCCCGCAAGATCGCCCGCGAGGTGCAGAACATCCGCAGCCTGGCGCGCGAGATGTCCGGCGAGCAGGAGGGCACGCTCGCCATCGCCACGACCCACACCCAGGCCCGCTACGTGCTGCCGGATGTGCTGCGCGTGTTCCGCGAGCGCTATCCGAAGGTCAACCTGGAGCTGCACCAGGGCACTTCGGAGCAGATCGCCGAACTGGTCGCCGCCAACCGCGTGGATTTCGCCATCGCCACCGGGTCGCTGCAGCTGTTTCCCGGCCTGATCATGCTGCCCTGCTACCAGTGGGACCGCATCGTCCTCGTGCCCCGCGGCCATCCGCTGGCGAAGCAGGCAGCACCCGTCGACCTCGGCATGCTGGCCGAGCACCCGCTGATCACCTACGTGTTCAGCGCCACCGGCGAGTCCTCCTTCAAGGAGGCGTTTGCCGCCCAGGGACTCGAGCCGCAGGTGGTGTTCACGGCACGCGACGCCGACATCATCAAGACCTACGTGCGCATGGGCATGGGCGTGGGCGTGGTGGCCTCGATGGCCTACGAGCGTGCCGACGAGAAGGACCTGGTGGCGCTGGATGCAGTGGGCCTGTTCCCGCGCGTCACCACCTGGCTGGGTTTCCGGCGGGACACCGTGCTGCGCGGCTACATGGTGGATTTCGTCTCGCTGTTCTCGCCGCAGCTGACGGCGGACCTGGTGCGGCGCGCCGCCGGGCTGGCGACCCAGGCCGAGGTCGATGCGCTGTTGGCGGACCAGGCCCTGCCGCTGCGCGCCGGTGGCCAGCTGCCATCGCGGCGCGCGTGAGCGCCCGCGCCTGCCGGGCGCCTACAGGCCCGACAGGTTGATCTCGTGCAGGCCGCACTCGCGCTTCAGTCCGTTGAAGCGGGTCTCGTCGATGTGGCCGACTTCCTGCAGCGGCCGCGTGCTGTGCACGTCGCCGATGGAGACGTAACCCTGCTGCCACAGCGGGTGATAGGGCAGGCCGTTGGCTTCGAGGTAGCGGTGCACGTCGCGATCGCTCCAGTCGGCGATGAGGTGCACCTTCCAGCGCTCGCCGCCCGACCAGTCGAGGATCTCCACCCCGGCCCGCGTGCTCGCCTGGCTGCGGCGCAGGCCGGCGAACCAGGTGCCCACCCCGAGCTGCCGCAGCGCCCGCTCCATGGGTTCCACCTTGTTGTCGCGGTTGTACGCCTCGATCCCGGCCAGTCCCTGTTCCCAGCGTCGCCCGAAGCGCGCCTCCTGCCAGGCCGGGCTGAGCGCAGCGCGGTAGATCCTGAGATCGAGTTCGAGCCTGGCGGCGAGCTGGTCGACGAACCGGTAGGTCTCCGCAAACAGGTAGCCGGTATCGATGAAGATCACCGGGATGCCAGGGCGCAGGCGACTCACCAGGTGCAGCGACACCGCCGCCTGGGCACCGAAGCTCGAGGTCAGCACGTGCTCGCCGGGCAGATTTGCCAGCGCCCATTCGACACGCTGCTCGGCCGGGCATCCGGCGAGCAGCCGGTTGCAGTGGGCGACAGCCAGCCGACGCGCGTCCCCGTCACCAGCGGCATGCAGGCGGATGGCCTCGGCCAGCGAGGGCAGCGGCAGGGATGGCTCGGCAAGGCGCTGGGCGCTCGAGGTGGACATGAAGGATGCTCTCCGGCATGGGTGCTGCCCGGTCTGTACCGGGCGCTTCGTTGATGGCCTCTCGCGGATAACGTACAAAGAAGGCCGTGCGCCGGGAACGTCGTTGTCGTTATCCTCCCATAACCCGGCCGAATGAATCCGCGGACCATCCCAGAGGAGTCGATGCCATGGCCACTTCCGTAACCCGTCGCGCCCTGCTCCAGGCAGCACCCGTGCTGGCAGGGAGCGTGTCGCTGGCCGGACTGCCGCGCGCGGCGTCGGCGCAGTCATCACCCTCCGGGGCGCGGGCCATGACCGGCATCCGCCTCTCGGGCAACGAGAATCCCTACGGTCCCGGTCCGGCTGCCCGCAACGCCATCGCGGCGGCGATCGCCGACAGCTGGAAGTACCCGATCGCCGAGGAGATGGCGCTCAAGGCGCAGATCGCCGAGCGCGAGGGCCTCACGCCACGCCAGGTGCTGATCGGCGATGGCTCCTCGGAGATCCTGCACATCGCCGGCCTGCTGGCGGCGGCGGACCAGGGCGAGGTGCTGACCGCCGTGCCGACGTTCAACGTCACGGCCGCGCATGCCAGGGCCATGGGCGCGGCGGTGCGCGAGGTGCCGCTAGACGCTCGCATGACCTACGACCTGGCTGCCCTCAAGGCCGCGGTCTCGCCGGCGACCCGGCTCATCTATATCTGCAATCCCAACAATCCCACCGGCACCATGCTGCCCGGTGCGGCGCTGCGCGCCTTCATCGGCGGGCTGCCGCCGGCGGTGACCGTGCTGGTGGACGAGGCCTACCTGGAACTCACCGCCGACATGCAGGCCGAGTCCATGGCCTCGCTGGTCCCGGCGAACGGCAATGTCATCGTGGCGCGCACCTTCTCCAAGCTCCATGGGCTCGCGGGCCTGCGCATCGGCTACGCGCTGGCCCGCCCGGACATCATCGAGCGCATGGCGCGCCTGAAGCTCACCGTGGCGGGCAGCCTGGGCCTGGTGGCCGCGGCGGCCAGCTACGCCGACCTGAAGTTCCAGGCCGAGAGCCGCAGCCGGATCGCCGAGGGTGTGGCCATCACCACGGCGGCACTGGACGAGCTGAAGCGGCCGTACGCCCCGACACGGGGCAACTTCGTCTTCTTCGATTCCGGCAAGCCGGCGGGGGAGTTCCTCGGGGCCATGCGCCAGAAGGGCTTTGCCCTCGGTCGCCCGTTCCCCCCCTACACGAACTGGTGCCGGGTCAGCATGGGCACCGTGGAGCAGATGAGCGCTTTTGCCGCGGCGCTTCGCGAGCACTACGCCTGAGGGCGGTGGCCACCACGTGGACCCGCGGCTGCCTCGTGGATCCGGTCTACATTTCGCGCCGGCGGTCGGGTACCATTTCGCCGCCCGATCACCACAACTCGATGGATCCCGCCCCGGCCCGAGGGGGCGAAGCGGTCCACCAGCGGCTGGCACATGACCGAGACCTTCAAGCTCATCTACGGCGCGACGAAAATGCGCCTCGGCTTCCTGATCGCCGCCTGCACCGTGGCCGGCGTGGTGATGAGCCCGGAAAACACCCTGAGTCCGCTGCAGCTCACCGTGCTCGGCCTGGCGGTGCTGGCCTCGTCCTCGGCAGCAGGCGCCTTCAACCAGTTCTACGAGCGTGACATCGACGGCATCATGACCCGCACCCAGTCGCGGGCCTTCGTCACCGGCCGCCTGCATGCCGACCGCGGCTGGCTGGCCGGCATCGTGCTGACACTGCTGGTGGCGCTGGTCGCCGCGGCGCTCGCCACCAACTTCATGGCGATGTTCTACGTGTTCCTCGGCGCCTTCACCTACGGCGTCGTCTACACCATGTGGCTGAAGCGGCGCACCTGGCTCAACATCGTCATCGGCGGCCTGGCCGGCACCTTCGCCGTGATGGCCGGTTCCGCCGCGGTGGGCGCCACCTTCGAGCCGGCGCCGCTGATCCTGGCCGTGGTGCTGTTCCTGTGGACGCCGCCGCACTTCTGGGCGATGGCGCTGGCCTGCAAGCGCGACTACCAGCGGGCCGGTGTGCCGATGCTGCCCACGGTGGTGAGCGACACCGTCTCCACCCGCGTCATCCTCGCCCATACCGTGGCGCTGGTGCTGCTGTCGCTGCTGCCGGTGGCCTACGGCATGGGCTGGATCTACCTGCTGTGCGCCGCTTCCGGCGGCGCCTACTTCGTGCATTCATGCTGGATGCTGGTGCGCAAGCCCAGCGTCGCACAGGGCTGGCGCACGTTCGCCGCCTCCATCGTGCAGCTGGGATTGCTCCTGACCGGCGCGGTCGTCGACGCGCTGGTTCTGGGCTGATCCCGTACAACCCGCAACTTGACGCCATAACGGCGGACCGGGCACGATTTGCCGCAGCGTGCGCCTGCCGCGGCCAGCGGCATTCGCGGATTGCCCGGGCGCGCATCCAATACAGGGGGAATTTGCATGACGCGTAGGACTTCGCTCATCAGCAGGTCGGTCGGACTGGCGCTCTCGGGCGTGGCGGTGTTCGCGCTGTCCACGGAAGCCTGGTCGCAGATCGACGAGATCGTCGTCACCACCCGCAAGCGCGAGGAGGACCTGCAGCAGGTCCCGGTCGCGGTGCAGGCGATCACCGCCCAGGACATCGAGCGCAAGGGCCTGAACACCCTGCAGGACGTGGTCAGGCAATCGCCCAGCGTCATCCTCGACCAGGGGTTCATCCCGCAGGACACGCGCATCGTGGTCCGCGGCCTGTCGCCGACCCGTGGCCGCCAGAACGTGGCGGTGCTGATCGACGACATCGACATCTCCAGCGAGTCCATCGGCACCTCGGGCGGTTCGCTGCTCATCAACCCGGAGCTCTTCGACCTCGAGCGGGTCGAGATCATGACGGGCCCGCAGAACGCGCTGTACGGCCGGGCGGCATTCGCCGGCGCGATCAACTACATCACGAAGAAGCCCGGCGACGTCTTCGAGGCCAACGCCGGCACCGACATCGGTTCCGACGGCCAGCTGATGCTCAAGGGCACCGTGAGCGGCCCGCTCTCGGATACCCTGGATGCCGGCGTCACCGCCATGCACTGGAACCACGACGGGTTCTACACCAATTCCTATACCGGTGAGCGCACCGGTGGCAAGGACGGCACCGGTGTCGCCGGTACCCTGGTCTGGAAGGCCACCGATACCCTGAAGCTGACCGGCCGCCTGGAAAACCTCAACGACCACTTCGACGTCACGCCCTACGTCATGATCCGCTTCCCGACCGGCCAGGTGCCGAACCCGGCGAAGCCGCAGTTCAACTACAACTTCCCGGTGCAGCGCACCGCAGCCGACGGCAGCGCGGTATGGTGCAATCCGGCCTGCCCGGGTGCACCGGGAACGCTGGCCCCGGTGATCACCACCGCCGGTTTCTCCGGCTTCGTGCCGGGCGCCAGGGGCAAGCTGCCGGACGCCGACTCGCAGATCCTCACCCTCAGCGAGGACGCGACCACCTGCCCGGACACCTATCCGTCCACGCTCGCGGGTTGCCGGAACTTCCCCGGGACCGATCGCGACGTCACCCGCTTCACCCTGACCCTGGACTGGGAAGCGGACGCGGTGGATTTCAAGTCCCTGACCCATTACGCGACGGCGGACTCGAAGCAGGTCGAGGGTTCCGAGGAGGTCAGCGCCGCCACGGCCAGCACCGTCGGCATCGCCCGCATCAAGAACGACACGGACCTGCTGAGCCAGGAATTCCGCGTGCTCTCGAAGGATGACGGTCCGGTCAGCTGGGCCGCCGGCGCCCTGTACTGGCGCGAGAAGTCCCGGGTGGAGGACGGCAACGGCACCTGTTACGACTACCAGGGCTTCCCCGGACCACTGACCGGCATCTGCGGCCCCTTCCTGAAGAACATCGTCGACACGGGCCTGCTGCCTCCGGGTTCGGTGACGCCGCTCGCCGATCCGAGCCGCGTACCGCTCAATCCGGTGCTGTGGGACCGCGACACCGACCACTTCTCGATCTACGGCCTGGTGGAATGGCAGTTCCTCGAGCAGTGGAAGATCGCCTTCGAAGCGCGGCAGACCTGGGAACAGATGCAGATCCAGGGCCCGGACCGCGGCATCTCCCTCTGGGATCCTTCAGGTGTGTATCCCTGCGGCCTGGCACCGCCCTTCACGGGCCGCTGCCCGTCCATCGGGCCTGGAACGACGGACGTGGATGGCCCCGGCCCGGGCGGCTTCTCCACCTATGCGGCGGGGCTGACGAGCCGGGAACTCGGAACGGTGGATGACCAGTTCTTCGCGCCGAAGGCGACGCTGACCTGGACGCCCACCGACGACATGCTCTACTACTTCTCCTGGGCCGAGGCCTACAAGCCCGCCGGCATCTCGCCGTTCACCGGCGGCGCCGGCGCCTTCGACCCGGTCGGCAACAGCTTCAAGCAGGAAAAGCTGCAGAACTGGGAACTCGGCGCCAAGACCAGCTGGTTCGATCGCCGCCTCATCGCCAACCTGACCGGCTTCTTCGAGGACTTCAAGAACAAGCAGGTCGGCACGCAGGTCGAGGTGGGGGGCGTGCTGGTACCGCGCACCGTCAATGCCGGCCAGGCCGAAGTCTGGGGCACGGAACTCGAGCTCACCTGGTTCGCCACGGACAACCTGCACTTCAACCTGGGCTACACCTGGCTGGATGCCGAGTACACCGAATACCTGAACAAGGCGCAGACGCCGGCGACCCTCGGTTACGTCGGCAATTGCGTGACCACCGTGCAGAGAAGCAGCACACCGATTGCGGCGGGTCCCTACGCGGGGATGCTGCCGTCGGCCTGCGTGCTCGACTACTCGGGCAACAAGCTGGAAGGTGCGCCGGAGAATGCGCTGGTTGGCGGCGCCCACTACCAGCGTCCGCTGGCGGGTGGCACGGACTGGTTCGTGGAGGGTGACTTCCAGTACCAGGATGACCGCTTCACGTCGGCCGACAACGCCATCATCCTGCCCTCCTACTGGTTGTTCAATTTCCGCGCGGGCATCAGCAACCAGCAGTGGGACGTGGTGGCCTACGTCGACAATGCCTTCGACGACGAAACCTTCCGCACCGGTTTCTCCGATGTCGATGCGCCGACCTCGCAGACCTCCGGCGGCGTCTTCTACAACCACGCCACGGTGATCATGCCGGACCCGCGCACCTACGGCCTGCGGGTGAACTACCGCTTCGGCGCCGAATAGGCCGGGCCGGATCGTGACCGGAACGGGGCCGCTTGTCGGCCCCGTTTCTTTTTCGGGCCGGGGTGCTGGCTTCAGGCCGGGCCGGGAGGCGACGGCCGCTCCGCGATGATGCGTTGTACCGTCGCCAGCAGGAGGGGATTGAAGGTGGCCGGGTCGTCGAGGTTGGGGAAGTGCCCGCGGCCGGCGAGCAGCAGCAGGTCGAATCCCGGCAACACCTCGCGGATGCGCCGGTAGTCGGTCGGGAACAGGTCCGAGTTCAGCGCCACCACGCGCCGTGGCCAGCCGGCAATGGCAGCGCGGGCATCGAAACGCGCGAAGGCCTCGCTGGCGGCTATCGCCGTCGCCGCATCCGTGGAGATCATCTGCCGGCTGACCCACTCGACCAGCGTCGGATCGGCCCCGGGCGGAAAGAAGCCCTGCACGTGGCGTCGCGTGTCGCCGGTGAAGTCGGCCCGCTGGCTTGCCAGGCGCGCGGCGATCACGGCATCGGTGGGCAGCGGCAGGCCGAGGTTCTGGAAGGTGTCGATGCCGATGATGCCGATCAGCCGGCTGCCGAGGCGCCCGGCCAGTGCGCAGGCCACGCGCCCGCCGGTGGAGTGGACCACCAGGACCAGCGGGCCTGCGGGGAACTCCGCGCGGATCACCGCCTCCGCGTCATCGGCGAAGGCGGCGACGCTGATCGCCGACCGGCGCCGTTCCGAGTCGCCATGGCCGGCGAGATCCAGCGCCGCGAACCGGTGCGTGGTCGCTGCCGCTGCCAGCTGCGGCCAGAAGAACCGGTGGTTGCAGCTCCATCCATGCACGAACACCAGCGCCACCGGGCCACTGCCGCCCGTGACATAGTGCAGGTGCGTGCCGTCGCCGGAGCGGGTGCTGCGCACCGCGGCGTGCAGTGGTGCCGAAGGTACCGGCGGCAGGCGGGGATCGGTGCTGGTGTCGTCGCCCATCGCCAGCCCAGGGCTCGCTGCGGCCGCGAGCAGGCCGCCGAGCAGCAGGCGGCGCTTCGGGTCCACGGCCCCGCTCATCCGAGCATTCTCTGTGCCACCTCGCCGGCGGCGTGTTCGCCGGATTCCATCGCCGCCTCCATGCCGATCTCGAGCCGGCGCAGATGCTCGCCCGCGAAGTGCAGCCGGTCATGGGGCCTGGCCATGGCCTGCTGCCAGGCCCGTACCCGGCCGGGCACGAGCTGGAAGCTGCAGCCGCGCGAGAAGGGCGCCCGCTCCCAGGAATGGGCGCCGACGAACTCCAGCGTGCCGCGGGCCGCCGGGCGGATGCGCTCGATCTCGGCGATGGCCCGGCGACCGCGCCCGGCCTCGGGCAGGGCATCGAACTGCCGTGCCTTGTCGCTGAAGGCGAGCGCGCTCACCAGTTCGCGCGCGCCATCCGCCTCGATCTGCTGGCGGATCAGGGTGAAGGGCCCGTCCGTCCACATCGAGGCCTCGATGCCGTCCTTCTCCCAGTAGGGAGACCTGGCCCGCAGCCACACCTGGCTCTGGTTGCCGTAGGGCATGTGCTCGACGGCCTCGGCCTGGACGCCCTGCAGGGCCGGGGAGATGCGCATGCGGCGCAGGACGCTGAAGGGTACCGCGGCAATGGCGTAGCGCGCACGCAGCCGGGTGCCGTCGGCGCAGCGCAGCTCGCAGCCGCTGGCGTCCATGTCGATGGCATCGACCCGCATGCCGGGATGGACACGGTCGCCGAGTGCATGCGCCATGGCCTCGGTGAGGCGCGAGGTGCCGCCGACGACGTGCAGGGACTGCGGGCCGATGCGCTCGTAGGCATCCTTGCCGCCCGGCGTCGCCTTCGTCGCCGTGGCTGCCGCCATCGCCACCCGGGCGCGTGCCGCCTCCTGCATCATGCGCAGCACCGAGAGCTTCTCCAGCGCCACGCCCTGGGATTCCCGGATCAACCGGCGCGCCTCGGGGGAGGCGCCCTGCCGGGTGAGCCACTCGGCCAATGACAGGTCGTAGGCGGCCGCCGCCGGTTGCAGCCAGGCATCGGCACCCACGAGCGGATTGCGTTCCTCGACGTAATGACCCAGCAGGGCATGCGGCGCCACGCTTCGCTCGGCGCCGAGCAGGCGGTTCAGCGGCGAGTCCGGCCACTCCTTCGCCGGCACCAGGCGGCCGCCGATGGCGAAGGAGTAGGGCGCATTGACGTGGGCCCCGGGACCGAGGCGCACGTCCAGGCGTGCGGCCATGTCGAGCACGCGCGCGTAATCGCGCCCGATCTGGGCGCCGCCCAGGTCCGGGTGCCGGTACCAGTCATCCCGCGTCAGGCAGCGGCCGCCCGGGCGGCTGCCGGCTTCGAGCACGAGGACGCTGGCGCCGAGTTCGTCGAGCAGCAGTGCTGCATTCAGCCCGGCGAGGCCCGCGCCGATGATGGCGACATCGATCACGCCGCCAGCCTCGGCGCTGGCGGCGCGGCGGCCGAGTCCTAGGGCAGCTGCCGCACCGGTGGAAGCGATGACGAAGCGGCGACGGGAAAGGCGTCTGTGCATGTGGACTCCTGCTGAGTCGTCGTGGCCGTACCCGCTATCGCATGCCACGGCCGCAGGTGGGTCATGGCATGGCCGGAATCTTTAGTATGATCGATCCGCTCCGTCCGACCATCATCCTGTTCCGGGAGGGAAATCCGATGCCGACGACCCGCAGAGAACTGCTGTCCTTCGCTTCCGTCGGTGCCGCTGGCGCCGCAACCCTGGCCCTCGGCGCCTGTGCCACGACATCGGGCAGTGCGGCACCGGCCCTGGGCAGCAGCAAGGGCGGCAAGGGTCCGGCCATCGAAGGCCCCTACCTCGACCTGCGCACCGGCAAGGGCAACCAGATGGCCTATGCCCGCATCCAGGGCGACACCGACTGGGGCAAGCAGAAGTATTTCTGGTTCAAGGGCTACGTGAACGCCGTGCAGCCGGACAAGCGGGTCGTGGACCTGGTCGGCGCCCAGGGCTTCGGCGCCATCCGCCTGCTGCAGCGTCCCGATGGCGCCATCGAGCGGCTGTGCCGCGAGATCATCCTGTACACCAACATCCGCAGCGGCGAGGTGCTGGAGGAGTGGCGCAACTCCATCACCGGCGAGACCGTGAAGCCGGTGCATGTCGACAATGATCCGTTCAATTACCTCATCGAGGACGCCTTCCCGCTGCCACCGTCCTTCGGTGGCCTGAACAAGGAAGGGCCGCCACCGAAGCGGCCGCCCTTCATCCTGCCCTGGTACCAGCACGGTGACTGGCTGGAGATGGAGATCCACATCCACCTCAGCTACCCGAACGCGCTGCAGCCGGACAAGTGGCCGCGCGAGTCCTCGGGGCCCACGGCGCAGGTGTCGGAATACTTCGCCCATCATGTCCGCGCCGAGGACATGCAGAACCCGAAGCTGACCACGGTGGACTACCGTGGAACCTGGAACCGTGTCACGCCCTGGCTGCCATGGATGCTGATGGGCCAGGCCCCGGGCTTCTGCCTCTACAACTGCTTCATGGGCACGACGCGCAATCTCGACGAGATATTCGGCCGGCCGGTTCTGGACTACGCCGAGAAGCACTATGCGAAGTACTTCAACGCCCCGGATGCCTGGAGCGGTGAGCCGAGCCTGTCGAGCCTGGAGCACTACGCCCGCACCCAGAAGCCCGCGCCGCCGAAGGCGCAGTGAGCAGGCGGGCGACGGGCATGCAACGGCGCGAGTTCCTCGGTTCCTGCGCCGGCGTCGGCGCCTTCGGTGCGGCGGCACTGGCCACCGCCACCGTGGCAACACGGGCCCGCGCGGACACCGCGGCAGTGGCGGGTACCGGCCGTGGCGCCGCGCTCGCCGGCCCCTACCTGGACCTGCGCACCGGCAAGGGCAACCAGCTGGCCTTCGCCCGCATCCAGGGCGACCTCGACTGGGGCAGGCAGAAGTACGGCTGGTACAAGGGCTACGTGACCGCCGTCAGGCCGGGCCGCAAGATCGACGACCTGTTCGGCTTCGAGGGATTCGGCGCCGTCAGGCTCGAACTGCTGCCCGACGGGCGCATCCGCCGCATCCTGCGCGAGGTGGGCCTGTACACCGACCTGAAGAGCGGTGAAGTGCTGGAGGAATGGCGCAACCCCTACCTCGACGAAACGGTGCGGGTGGTGCCGGTGGCGAACGATCCGTTCAACTTCGTCATCGAGGAGTACTTCCCTGAGCCGCCGCGCTTCGGTGGCCAGAACCAGGAGCAGCCGCCCCGCGTGCCATTCATCCTGCCCTGGCAGCAGCGTGGCGACCGCCTCGACATGGAGGTGCACATCCACCTGCTGTATCCGAATGCGCTGCAGCCGGATCGATGGCCACGCGAATCATCGGGCGCCATGGTCCAGGCCTCGGAGTTCTTCGCCCACCATGTGCGTGTCGCCGACATGCAGGACCCGAAGCTGACGCAGCTGCCGTTCCACGGCACCTGGAACCGCGTGACGCCGTGGTTGCCCTGGATGCTGATGGGCCAGGCCCCGGGGCACTGCCAGTACGCCTGCTTCATGGGTTCCGGCGAGGCGCTCGACGAGGTGTTCTCGCGCCCGTTGCTGGACTACATCGAGAAGCACTACCCGAAGTACCTGCGGGCCCCGGACAAGTGGACCGAGCCCAGCCTCTCCAGCCTCGAAAACTACGCGCGCGAGCAGAAGCCGGCACCGGCACGGTGAGGCATTTCGCCACGGCCACCGCCGCGACGACTGCGTGTATCCTGCGCCGACCCCAGGCAGGCACGACCCGAGCATGAATCAACCCGCAAACCGATTCGGCCCATTCTGGCTGCAGCCGGAGGTGCGCACGGGCCACATGCTGACGCTGTTCGCCGGTGCCTATTCGACCATCGGCCTGCTGACCTTCGTCGCCCTCGGCACGCCCTATGTGCTGACGGTCTATCTCGGTGTGCCGCAGGGCGAGCAGGGCGCGGTCAGCGGCTACCTGCACACCTTCCAGGAGGCGGTGTCGCTGCTGGTCTTCGCGCCCCTCGGCGTCATGGCCGATCGCATCGGCCGCCGTCAGGTGTACGCCGGCGGCCTGCTGCTGATGGGCATCGCCTACGCCCTCTACAGCTTCGCCAGTTCCATCCCCGAGCTGTATGCCTACCGGCTGATCTATGCGGTCGGCATCGCCGCCGCCACCGGCATGCTCGGCACCATCGGTGCCGACTACACCGAGGAGCGCTCCCGCGGCCTGGCGGTGGCCGGCATCGGCGTGCTCAACGCCCTCGGTGTCATCAGCGTCACCATCGGCCTCGGCCGCCTGCCCCAGTTCTTCGTCGAGCGCGGCGCGAGCGAGGCGGCGGCGGGGCACGATGCCCATTTCGTGGTGGCCGGCCTGTGCTTCCTGGTGGCGATGCTGCTCGCCTTCGGGCTGAAGGGCGGCACGCCGGTGGCGCGGGGCCGGCGCCTGCCGGTGCGCGAACTGTTCCGCAGCGGCCTCGCCGAGGCACGCAACCCGCGCATCGCCCTGTCCTATGCCTGCGGCTTCATCGCCCGCAGCGACCTGGTCCTGCTCGGCACCTACAGCGTGCTCTGGGGCACCACCGTGGCCACCTCCAGGGGCATGGACGCGGCGCAGGCCATGGCGGAGGGTCGCAAGGTGTTCGCCATTGCCAGCGCCGCCGCACTGGCCTGGCTGTTCGTCATCGGCGTGGTCATCGACCGCGTCAACCGCGTCACCGGCATCATCATCTGCATGACCATCGCCTCCATGGGCTACCTGGGCACCATGTTCATCGACGATCCGCTGGTGAAATCGGCCATCCCGCTGCTGGTGCTGCTCGGCATGGGGCAGATCAGCGCCTTCGCCGGCGCGCAGACGCTGATCACCAAGGAAGCGCCGCCGGAGTCGCGGGCCTCGGTCATCGGCATGTTCAACATCTGCGGGGCGGCGGGCATCCTCACCACCACCGCCATCGGCGGCGTGCTGTTCGACCGCATCGGCCCGCACGCGCCGTTCGTGCTGGTGGGCTGCCTGACGGTGTTGCTGATCGTCGCCGCCGTGGTCTGCCGCATCAGGGCGCCTGGCCCGCTCTCCGACCGGGCGGCGCGCTCGGCGGCTCTGGTGTCCTGAAGGGCAGGGGCGCTGCCGGGCGGCAGCGCCCGATGGGCAGGTCGCGGCCTCAGGCGGCGACCTGGAACCCCGCTTCGGTGATGGCCTTTTCCAGGGCAGCACGCTGGATGACGGCCGGATCGAACTCCACCGACACCGTTCCCGCTGCACGATCCGCGCGAGCCGAGGCCACGCCCTTGCGGCTGGTCAGCGCGTTCTGCACGCTGCGCTCGCAGCCGCCGCAGGTCATCCCGGAAACCTTGAGCTGCACTTTTTCCATGATCCAGTCTCCTCGTCGTTGCGTTTCTTCAGGCTGATTGGCGCTGCGCCAGCCGGGGACGCCAGCGGCGCAGCAACAGGGAATTGGTGACCACGCTGACGCTGCTCATGGCCATCGCGGCGCCGGCCATGGCCGGGCTGAGCATGCCCAGCGCCGCCAGCGGGATGCCGATGACATTGTAGATGAACGCCCAGAACAGGTTCTGGCGGATCTTGCGGAAGGTGGCACGGCTGGCGCCGATGGCGGCTGCCACCAGGCGCGGGTCCGGCCGCATAAGCGTGATGCCGGCCGTCTCCATCGCCACGTCGGTGCCGGTACCCATGGCGATGCCGACATCGGCGGCGGCGAGCGCGGGTGCATCGTTGATGCCGTCGCCGACCATCGCCACCACATGGCCCTCGCTGCCGAGCCCGGCGACGATGCTGGCCTTGCCCTCCGGGCGGATGCCGCCGCGCGCCTCGCCCATGCCCAGCTGGGCGCCGATGACTTCGGCGACCCGCGGAGCATCGCCCGACAGCAGCAGGCTGCGGACGCCGATGTCGCGCAACGCGCTGATCGCGGCCTGTGCCTCCTCGCGCAGCGGATCGGCGATGGCCATGATGCCGATGGGGCCGTCGCTGTCGGCGATCCACACCACCGTGCGGGCCAGTTCCTGCCACTCGCGGGCGCGGGCGGCCTCCTGGCCGGTGTCGATGCGCCGCTTCTCCAGCGAACGGGCATTGCCGATCATGATCTCGCGCCCCCCGACCTCGCCGACCACGCCATAGCCGGTGTGGCTGCGGAAGCCGCTGACGGGCCCGGGCTGGATGCCGAGCTCGGCGGCGCGTTCCATGATGGCGCGGGCCAGCGGATGCTCGCTGCCCTGCTGTACCGAGGCTGCCAGGCGCAGCAGTTCCTTCTCGGTGCCGCGCAGGGTGTGCAGGGCGACGATGCGTGGCTTGCCGGCAGTCAGCGTGCCGGTCTTGTCGAAGACCACCGTGTCGATGCGGTGCGCGCGCTCCAGGGAAGCCACGTCCTTGATGAGGATGCCGGCGCGGGCCGCCGCGCCGGTGCCCGTCATGATGGCGGTCGGCGTGGCCAGGCCCAGCGCGCAGGGGCAGGCGATGACCAGCACCGACACGGCGGCGATGAGCGCATGCTCGAAGTTGGCGTCGTAGGCCATCCAGCCGGCGAAGCTGAGCAGCGCGATCACCACCACCACGGGCACGAACACCGCGCTGACCTGGTCCACCAGGCGCTGCACGGGCGCCTTGCCGGCCTGGGCGTTCTCGACCATGCGGATGATCTTCGACAGGGTCGAGTCCTCGCCCACGGCGGTGGCCTGCACCTCGAGCAGCCCGGTGCCGTTGATGGCGCCACCGGTGACCTGCGCCCCGGCTGTCTTCGCCACCGGCAGGCTTTCGCCGGTAATGAGCGACTCGTCGAGCTCGCTGGCACCGGCCGTCACCCGGCCGTCCACCGGCACGCGCTCGCCGGGGCGCACGATGACGATATCGCCGCTGCGGACCTCGGCCACGGGCACCTCGGCTTCGCTGCCATCGGCGCGTCGCAGCCGCGCAGTCTGCGGCCGCAGCTGCATGAGCTGACGGATGGCGGCGGTGGTGCCGCGCTTGGCGCGGGTCTCGAGGAACTTGCCGAGCATCACCAGGGTGATGACCACCGCCGAACCCTCGAAGTACAGGTGGCCCTGCGCGGCCTCGCCCAGCGTTGCCAGCAGCCACGCGCTGTAGGCCCAGGCGGCGCTGGTGCCGAGGGCCACCAGCACGTCCATGTTGCCGGAGCGCGCGCGCAGGGACTTCCATGCGCCGCGGTAGAAGCGGGCGCCGCAGACGAACTGCACCGGCGTCGCCAGCAGGAATTCCACCCAGGCCGGCAGGTGGACATGCATCCCGGCCATCATCGCCACCATCTGCGCCACCATCGGCAGGGTGAGGAGGGCCGCGGCGACCAGCATCAGCAGCTCGCGCCGGACGGCTGCGGCGTCGGCGGCCCGGCGTTCCTCGTCGGCCCGGGCACGGTCGGCTTCGGCCGGCTCGACGCGGGCCTCGTAGCCTGCGCGGGCCACGGCGGCCGCCAGCGCGTCGATGGCGGTGATGCCGGCGAGGCCGGTGACATCGGCGCGTTCCAGGGCGAGGTTGACGTTGGCCTCGACCACGCCGGGCACGGCCCGCAGGGCCTTTTCCACCCGGGTCGCGCAGGCGCTGCAGGTCATGCCGACGATGCCGAAGGACCAGGACTGGCGCGGCACGCTGAAGCCGGCCCTCTGCACGGCCTCGGCCACTCCCGCGGCGCTGGTCTGCGCCGGGTCGAAGCTGACGGCGGCGCGCTCCAGGGCGAAGTTGACGCTGGCCTGGCGCACACCGGGGGCCTTGCCCAGCGCGCCTTCGAGGCGCACGGCACAGGCACCGCAGGTCATGCCGGAGACCGGCAGGTCGATGCGGGCGGTATCGGGCGGGCTGGCGGGACTGGGCATGCTGCTGGCCATGGCGGCGATGGTAGTCCCCGGCCACGGGGCCGGCAAATGATGGTGGATCGAAACTACCCTGGCGTCATTGGGCCGTGCAGCCCGGGTTTCAAGGGGCCCGGTCCTGGCCAGGCAGCGCCGGGTGCCGCGATGACAGCGCCATTCGCCGGGGCCGGCTGTGGAAGTTGCGCAGGTACTCGCCGAACACGCTGCGCCCCAGCTGCAGCGATTCGCCGACATGCGCGCCGGTCTCGGCGAGGATCCGTGCTGGCGAGAACCCGGGTCCCAGGCAGTCCACCTCGCGGGCCATCACCGGGGTGTGCAGCCAGCGCGAAACCAGCGCCTCGTCGACCTCGAGGTGGAATTGCAGCGCATAGACATTGTCGCCATGGCGGAAGGCCTGGTTGCTGCAGGACGGGGAGCTCGCGAGATGCACGGCGCCGTGAGGGATGTCGAAGGTGTCACCGTGCCACTGGAAGATCTTGCGGGTGCCGCCGAAGTGGCGGAACAGCGGGTCTTCCATGCCGGCGGCGGTGGGCGTGACGTCGTACCAGCCGATTTCCTTCTCCGGGTTGCGGGTGACGCGGGCGCCGAGGGCCCGCGCGATCAGCTGCGCACCCAGGCAGATGCCGAGCACCGGCATGCCGCAGTCGATGGCCTCGCGGATGGCTGCCACCTCCAGGGCGAGGTGCGGGTGGCGGGCCGTCTGGTCGCAATTCATCGGGCCGCCCAGCACCACGAGGCCATGGTAGTTGCCGATGTCCGGGACCGCGTCAGGCTGGCGCCCGAAGTTCAGGTAGCGCAGGCGATAGCCCGCCTCGCGCAACATGGGGTCGAAACTGCCGAGGATCTCGTGTGCAACATGCTGGAAGATGAGGATGCGGCGCATGGGTGCTTAGTATATGTCGATCGCGCCAAACGTTTGACACTGCCTGAGGCCTCGCAGATGATAGCGCCCGGGTCGGGTTTCCCGTGCGCAACAAGCAGTGCCGCCCATGCCACCCGTGGCGTCGCCCCGGGACAGGGCGGACATCCGCGGCAGGTGTCCATGAACGAGGCCAGCGATTCCCTGGAGCAGGAGGCCCTGCGGCCCGGCGGGGGGCCACCCGGGCTGGCGGCCGCCGCGTCCGACCCGCTGCTCGATGCCGCGGCCATCGCCCGGGCCCGCAGCCTGTATTTCCCCACCGGCCAGAGCCCGCGCATGACGGTGGTGCGTCGCCTGCTGGAGCAGGTGGCACCCTTCAACACCAACGTGCTGATCACCGGCGAATCGGGTACCGGCAAGGAATGGGCCGCCCGCTACGTCCATGCCCTGTCGCCGCGCCACCCGCAGCCCTTCGTGCCGGTCAACTGCGGGGCCATCCCGGCGGAGCTGCTGGAGAGCGAGCTGTTCGGCCACGAGAAGGGCGCCTTCACCGGGGCCATTGCTGCCCGCGTTGGCCGCTTCGAGGCGGCCGAGGGTGGCACGCTGTTCCTCGACGAGATCGGCGACATGAGCCTGCCGATGCAGGTGAAGCTGCTGCGCGTGCTGCAGGAGCGGGTGTACGAGCGCGTCGGCAGCAACCGCAGCCGGCATTGCGACGTGCGCATCATCGCCGCCACGCACCGCAACCTCGAGGAGGCCATCCGCGAGGGCAAGTTCCGCGAGGACCTGTTCTACCGGCTCAACGTCTTTCCGGTGGAGCTGCCGCCGCTGCGCGAACGCAAGGAAGACCTCACGGAGCTCGCCGCCAACATCCTCGAACGCTGCGGTCGCGCCGGCCAGCAGCCGGTGACGCTCAGCGGCGGCGCGCTGCGCATCCTGCGCTGCTACGACTGGCCGGGGAACATCCGCGAGCTGGCCAACCTCATGGAGCGCCTGTGCGTGCTCTATCCCGGGCAACCGGTGGACATCGCCAACCTGCCGAGCCGCTACACGGCCAACGCGCCGCTGCGCGAGGCGGACCGCGAGATCGTCGCCCGGCGCAGTGCCGCGGGCCCGCAGCCGCAGGATTTCGACCTGCCCACCGAGGGCATTCCGCTGAAGACCTACATCGAGAACATCGAGATCGCGCTGATCCGCCGTGCCCTGGTCGACACCGACGGGGTGGTGGCGCACGCCGCCGAGCGGCTGCAGATCCGCCGCACCACGCTTGCGGAGAAGATGAAGCGCTACGGCATCCAGGCGGGTGCCGAGGCGCAGGGCGCTCCCGCCGCCTGAGGGCCGGCGGCCGCCTCAGGCCGCCTTGATCTTGTCGTAGCTGGTGTGGCGGTTCCGGCCGTTGCGCTTGGAATGGTAGAGCGCGGTGTCGGCGGCCGCGAGCAGCTCCTGCGAGGTGGCGAACGATGACTTGCCATCGCAGCTGGCGATGCCGAGCGACAGCGTGATGGAGAAGCTGCTGCCATTGCCGCTGGGCACCCGGGTGTCGCGCGCCCTCTGCACCAGGCGCTCGGCGACGGCTTCCACCTGCGGCGTGTCGACCCCCGGCAGCAGCAGCACGAATTCATCACCGCCATAGCGCGCGACGATGTCGGTATCGCGCAGCGTGTTGACCAGCAGCCCGGCCACCGCCTTCAGCATGGCGTCGCCGCCCTGGTGGCCGTGGGTGTCGTTGATGCCCTTGAAGTGGTCGAGATCGACGAACACCACCGACAGCGGCCAGCGGTTCTTGGCGGCCGCAGCGAATTCCCGCTCCACGGCTTCCTCGAAAGCGCGCCGGTTGAACACGCCGGTGAGGCCGTCGCGCTCGCTCTCCACCTTGAGCACGGAATTCTCGGCCTTGAGCTTCGACTTCTGGCTCTCCAGGTCGTTGTTCCGGTCGAGCTGGTAGAGGTTGCGGACCACGAGGATTTCCCGCGCCGAGTCGACGATGTCCTGCAGCTGGTCGGCCGGGAACAGCTGCAGGTCGAACAGGCCCTCGGCCACCGGGATCTGCTCGCGGATGATGCCGAACAGGTCGGCCAGCCGGTTGGGCAGGATGCCGAGGTGGCGCTGCGCCTGGGTGCCTGCGCGGCGGATGCCGGTCTCGCTCTGGTCGGTGAGCCAGACATCGGCCAGGTCGCCCGAGAGCGCCACGCAACGCACGAACTCGCGGTGCTCCGGTTCGACGCCGCCCGCCGTCGGGTCATGGCTGTGCTGCACGCCACGCAGCAGCGCTGCAGGCATATTCCAGCTCTTCAGCAGCCAGGTGCCGACGGAGCGGTGGTCGGTCTCCAGGCAGCTCTGCTCGTGCTGGCTGACCCGCCCGTGCTCGAGCTGGAAGGGCGAGATGCCGGCATAGGTGTCCGGCGCCAGCTTGTCCAGCGCCAGCATGCCGATGTCCTGCAGCAGTGCGGCGAGGAACACCTCCTCGGCATCGCGGCGTCCGAACTCGCTCGCCAGCAGCTTGCCCCAGGTGGCGGCGAGGATGGCGCGCTTCCAGTAGGCATCGAAGTCGAAGCCCTTGGACGCATCCCGGCGCAGGGTGCTCACCAGGGTGAATGACAGGGCCAGCGTCAGCGTCGCGTTCAGGCCCAGCACGATCAGCGCCTGGCGCAGGTTGCTGCTCTGGCGGCGGCGCGCGTACATCGCCGAGTTGGCGATGCGCATCACCTTGGCGGCGATCGCCGGGTCGCCGCTGACGGTGTCGGCGACCCTGGCCAGGTCGATCTCAGGGTCCTGGGCCAGGGTGATGACCTGCATGGCCACCGCCGGTGGCGTCGGGAAGCTGGTGCAGGTCTTCAGACGCTGCAGGATCTTTTCAGGGATCTGGATCTGGCTCATGGCGTTGGCTCCGGTGGTCTCGCAGGCAGGCGTCGTGTGCCCGGTCAGGCTGGTCCGTGACTCAGTGCATTCCCGTGGCCGGCGTGGCCGCGGCCGTCTTCGGGCCGCCGTAAAGCATCTGGATCAGGCGTGCCTCGCTTTGGCCGATGCGGCAGGCGGCAACCAGTTCCTCGGTGCTGGCCCCATGGCGCGACAGGGCCACCGCCTGGCGCAGGCCGGGGCGCGTGGCCACGGCTCCGGCACGCTCGCGTTCCGCCTGCAGCGCCTGCAGCTTGTCGGCGCAGGCGGCGAGTGCCGCCTCCGCTTCCGCGGCCCGCAGCTGGGCGATGCCGGCAGCGTTCAGGGCGCTGGCCGAGCGGCGCGTGGCGCGCCAGCCGAGGCCGAGCGCGAGCAGTGACAGCGTCAGGCTGCCGGCCACCACGGCCGCAGCCGTCACCATGAGGAGATTGAAGCTGATGATCATGGGTCTTCCCCCTATGCGAGTTCGTCGACGATGTGCTCGTGGCCGCCTTCCGCGGCGCCGCCACGATCCTGTTCCGGTGACCGGCCCGGCCGCGAGCGATCCGGTTGCCTGCGGGCGCTGTCGCCCTGGTCGTTGCCCTGGGTCTTGCTCTGGTTCTGGCTCTGGCCACCACGCTTGTTGCGGCCTTCGGGGCGTCGGGTCCAGTTGCCGGCCGTGGGTGGCCTGACCTGCTCGATGGGCGTCATGGTGCGGGCTCCTGTGCCGCCGCGGCGGATTCCGCGGTCGCCGGGGCGGGCTCCTGCGCGGCGCCAGCGGGTGCATCGAGGATCACCAGCGTGACGCGCCGGTTGCGGTTGCGCCCCTCGGTGGTGGCGTTGTCCGCCACCGGCTGGTACTCGCCCTGGCCGGCGACGCTCATGCGCTCGGGCGCGATGCCACGCTGCTCGAACAGCCGGACGATGCACGATGCGCGGGCACCGGAGAGCTCCCAGTTGGAGGGGAACTGCAGCGTGTGGATCGGGCGGTTGTCGGTGTGGCCCTCGACGCGGATGGGGCTGGCGAGCGGCTTGAGGATGCCGGCGATGCTGTCGAGGATGGGCAGCGCGTCGGGCTGGATCTCGGCGCTGCCGCTCGGAAAGAGAATGTCGGTCTTGATCTCGACCTCGACCCACAGCGGCTTGCGCGTCACCGTGACCAGGTCCTTGCCGATGAGCGAGGCCATGGCCTGCTCCACCTGGTCGGCGACCTGGCGCAGGCCCGGACCGTCGACGCCTTCGCCCTCGCCGGCGATGTCGCGCCCCATCTTGTTGAACTGCTCGACCAGGCTCTTGTCGCCGCCGGCGACATGACCCGGCAGCTTCATCGCCTGGGAGGGCGACAGGCCCGCCACGGTGTCGTCGCGGCGCACCTTGACCACCTTGTCGCCGATCTCGATGGGCGCGGTGGTCTTGGGTGAGCCGCGGAAAGCGGCGGTCATGGAATCCGAGAGCACGCGGTACTTGCCCTCGTTGACCGAGGAGACCGCGTACATCACCACGAAGAAGGCCAGCAGCAGCGTGATCAGGTCGCCGTAGGGAATGGCCCAGGCCTCGTGGTTCACGTGGTCCTCGTGTTCGTGCTTGCGTGCCATGGGATCTCCTGCAGGGCCGCGTCAGGCGACGTAGCTCTTCAGCTTGACCTCCAGGTTGCGGGGGTTCTCGCCCTCGGCGATGGCGATGATGCCTTCCAGAACCATCTCCTTGGCACGGCTCTGCGCCTTGATGATCTCCTTGAGCTTGTTGGCGGTCGGCAGGAAGAACAGGTTGGCGAGGCCGATGCCGTAGATGGTGGCGGTGAAGGCCGCCGCGATGCCGTGGCCGAGCTTGCTCGGGTCGGCGAGGTTCTTCATGACGGCGATGAGGCCGAGCACGGCGCCGATGATGCCGAGTGTCGGCGCGTAGATCCCCAGGCCCTCGAAGACCTTGGCGCTCTGGGTGTTGGCCTTTTCCTTGGCCTCCAGCTCCAGTTCCATGGTCTCGCGGATCTTGTCGGGCTCGGTGCCGTCGACCAGCATCTGCAGCGCCTTCTTCGCGAACTCGTCCGGCTCCTTCTCCAGCGCCGGCTCCAGGCCGAGCAGGCCCTGCTTGCGGGCCGTCTCGCTCCACTCGACCATCTTGGCGATCAGTGCGCCGGTGTCCTCCACCGGTGGCTTGAAGATCCAGGGGAAGATCTTCCAGGCACGGAGGAAGGTCTCCTTCGGCGTCTGCACCAGACTCGAGGCCAGCGTGCCGATGAAGACGATGACGAAGGCCGCCGGGTTGGCGAGCGAGGAGATGCCGGCTCCCTTGAGGATGCTGCCGCCGATCAGCGCCACCAGGGCCAGCACCACGCCGGTTGTGGTCAATGGATCCATGTCAGCTTCCGGCCCCCGCGGCCACCCAGTCCTGCAGGCGGGCGCGCAGCCGCACCAGCGCCTGGCCGTGGATCTGGCAGACGCGCGATTCGCTCACGCCGAGCACTTCGCCGATTTCCTTGAGGTTCAGTTCCTCGTCGTAGTAGAGCGACATGACCAGCGCCTCGCGCTCCGGCAGCTCGCCGATGGCGGCGGTCATGGCAGCGTGGAATTCCGCGGATTCGAGCTCGCTCGAGGGGTCGGGCGATGGCTGGTCGCCGTCCGGTCCCTCGTCGCTGCCCTGGTCCGGGTTGGCATCCTCGAGGCTGAACATGCGCTGGGTGGTGGTCGCCGTGACCATGCGGAAGTATTCCTCGAGTGGCACGCCGAGCTCCGCGGCGACCTCCCGCGGGCTGGCATGGGCGCCGGTGCGGTTCTCCACCGCGCGCACTGCCGCGGTCAGCTGCCGCTGCTTGCGGTACACGGAGCGGGGTGCCCAGTCGGTGTTCCTGAATTCGTCCAGCATGGCTCCACGCACGCGTATGCTCGCGTAAGTCTCGAAGGATGCGCCCCTGGCAGCCGAGTACTGCCGGGCCGCATCCAGCAGGGCGATGAGCCCTGTCTGCACCAGGTCCTCCAGCTCCACGCCATCCGGCAGCCGGCCAAGGAGGTGACTCGCGATCCTCTTGACCAGCGGCGCGTACCGTTCCACCAGTTCCTCGGGCTGGAGCTGGCCGGCGATGGCGTAGGCGGAGGCTGAGCTCATGCCACCGCGCCCCGGGCGCCGTCCGGCTGCCGCAGCAGCCGCTCCACGAAGAACTCGATGTTTCCCCGTGCCGCGCGGGGTGCATCCCATTTATCGGCACGATGGGCCAGTTGCTTGAGGGCGGAGGCGGCCAGGCTGGTGGGGAACGCCGTCACAAAAGGCGTCTGCAGCTGGACCGCGCGCCACACCCGGTCGTCGTAGGGCACGCTGCCGGCATGGTCCAGCGACACCTGGAGGAAGCGCTCGGTGACGCGCAGCAGCTTCTCGAACAGCTGGCGGCCGTGGCCGCCCTCGCGGGTCATGTTGGTGACCACGCGGAAGCGGCTGACGCCGCGCTCGCGGGACAGCACCTTGATCACGGCATAGGCATCGGTGATCGAGGTCGGCTCGTCGCAGACCACCACCACGACCTCGTGGGCGGCCTCGGCGAAGCGCAGCACCGGGTCGGAGATGCCGGCCGGGGTGTCCACCATGAGCACGTCGAGGTCGCAGCTGAGTTCGCTGAAGGCGTTGACGATGCCGGCGTTCTGCATGGCGCTGAGGTTGGCCATCTCCGACAGGCCCGAGGCGCCGGGCACCACCATGACGCCGGCCGGGCCGCTGACCACGACCTCCGGCAGGCTGCGCTCGCCGCGCACCACGTCGGCCATGGTGTACTGCGGCTGCAGGCCGAACAGCACGTCGACATTGGCCAGGCCGAGGTCGCCGTCGAAGAGCATCACGCGCCGGCCGAGCATCGACAGGGCCACCGCGAGGTTGGCGCAGATGTTGGTCTTGCCCACGCCGCCCTTGCCGCCGGTGACGGTGATGACCTTCACCGGCCGGGTGTGGAGCTGGCGGCGCAGGCCTTCGGCCTGGTCGGCATGGGTCGCGGGTTCAGGCACAGGCATCGAAATCCACCTCGGCGAAGTGCTCCGCCATGAAGTCTTCGTTGATCTCGGCGTCGCCGCTCATCAGTTCCAGGGCCGATTTCACCAGCCAGGTGCGCCGCGACCCGGCGCAGTGCAGGTCCTCGGGGACCCGCTGGCCGTTGGCGACATAAGCCAGCGGCAGCCGGCCGCGCACCAGCGCCGACAGGGCACCACCCAGGGAAGTCGCCTCATCCGTCTTGGTAAGGATGCACGCCGACGGGCGGGCTACCATGAACGCCTCCACAATTTCCCGCAGGCCGGCGCTCTGGGTATTGGCCGGAAGCGCGAGGAGTACCTTGACGCGGCTGTCGGCGGCGGCAAGCCAGGACAGCTGCCGTGCCAGGCGCACGTCGCGCTGCCCCATGCCGGCGGTGTCGATCAGCACCAGGCGGCGGCTGGAGAGCAGGCCCAGGACCTCGGCCAGGCGGTTGCCGTCACCGGCCTGGTAGACCGGGGCGCCGAGGATCTCGCCGAAGGTCTCGAGCTGCTCGCGTGCGCCGATGCGGAAGGTATCGGTGGTGACCAGCGCCACGTCCTCGGGCCGGCCCTGCAGCGCGTAGCGCGCGGCCAGCTTGGCGATCGTGGTGGTCTTGCCGACGCCGGTGGGCCCGACGACGGCGAACACGCCGCCGCCGGCGATGAGGTCCTCGTCGCAGACCGGAATGCTGGCCTCGAGCAGCCGCAGCGGCGCGCTCCAGGCCGTGCGCGCCGTCAGCCCCTCGCCCAGCCTGGCAACGATGTCGCGGACCACGTCCTGCGTGAGGCCGAGGCGCGCCAGGTTGCGCATGGTGGTGGTGGCGGCGGCATTGCGGCGCACGCCGTCGTTCCAGGCCAGGCGCGAGAGCTGGGTCTCCAGCAGGTCGCGCAGCGTGTGCACTTCCTCGCGCAGGTTGCGGAACTCGCGGTCATCGGCCGGCCGGGTGCCGCGCGGGATCGCGGGCACGCTGGCCGCTGCCGCTCCGTCATCGGCAGCTGCCGCGGCCACGGCTGCCTGGCTGGCTGCAGCGCCGGCGGTTGCCAGCGTGGCCGGTGGCTCGTAGTCGACCGCGGCCGACAGTTCGATGCCATCCTCGACCCGCTGGGTCTCGAGGATGACGGCGTCCGGACCGAGGGTTTCGCGGACCAGTCGCATGGCCTCGCGGATGTCCCTGGCGACGAAACGTCTGATCTTCATCCTGCCTCCCTGTCCTGAGCCCGGGCTGCCCGCTCAGGCGCGGACCCGTGCCAAAATCCCGTCAACTTCCCACCGCCGCCACGAGCTTGACGCGGCGGCTTTCCGGCACCTCGCTGTAGGCCAGTACCTTCAGGCTCGGCACCGCGAAGCGCAGGAACCGCGAGAGCCAGGGCCGCAGCGCCGGTGACACCAGCAATACCGCCGGCTGTCCGGCGATTTCCTGGCGCTGGGTGGTCTCCGACAGCTGCGCCTGCACCCGCTCGGCCAGCGAAGGCTCGATGCCGCCTTCGCCGCCGCCCTTGAGGGCATCCTGCAAGATCTGTTCCAGCCGCGGCTCCAGCGTGATCACCGGCAGTTCCTCGGACTGGGAACCGAGCTTCTGCACGATGGAGCGCCCCAGTGCCGCGCGGACGTGGCCGGTCAGGACCTCGGGGTCCTGGGTGCCGCGGCCATGCTCGGCCAGGGTCTGGCAGATGGTGCGCATGTTGGTGATGGCGACCTGGTCGCGCAGCAGTTCCTGGAGGACGCGCACGATCACCGACAGCGACAGGGTCTTCGGCGTCAGTTCCTCGACCAGCCGCGGCGCGGACTTGGCCAGGCGGTCGAGCAGCTGCTGTGCCTCCTGGTGCCCGAGCAGCTCATGGGCGTTCTCCTGCAGCACCTTGGAGAGGTGCGTGGCGATGACGGTCGGCACGTCCACCACGGTATAGCCGCGTGCCTGCGCTTCCTCGCGCTGCACCGGCTCGATCCACACCGCTTCCAGGTTGAATGCCGGGTCGCGCGCGGGAATGCCCTGGATAGGCTGGTCGATGTGGCCCGGGTTGATGGCCAGTTCGCGATCGGCGTGCACCTCGCCCTGCGCGACGGTGGAGCCCAGCAGGCTGATGCGGTAGCCCTGCGGCGGCAGGTCGAGGTCGTCGCGGATGCGCACCGGGGTGATGAGGAAGCCGAGTTCCTCGGACAGGCGCTTGCGCACGCCCTTGATCCGCCGCATCAGCTCGCCGTCCTGGTTGCGGTCCACCAGCGGGATGAGCCGGTAGCCGACGTCCAGGGCGATGGGATCGGCCTGGCCGACATCGTCCCAGGACAGGTCGCGGTTGGGCTCGGGCGGCGGCATCTCCGGTTCCGTTGCACGGTTGTCGAGAGCCTGGCGGATGGCCGCCGACTTGCGCTCCAGCAGCCAGGCGCTGCCGGCGCAGGCGCCCGCGGCCAGCAGGAAGGCGACGTTGGGCATGCCGGGCACCAGCCCCAGCAGGCCGAGCAGCACCGCCACCACCCGCAGGATGCGCGGATCGCCCGCCAGCTGGTTGAACAGCTGCTGGCTCATGTTCTCGGCGCGCGACATGCGCGTGACGATGATGGCCACCGCCGTCGACAGCAGCAGCGAGGGGATCTGCGCCACCAGGCCGTCGCCGATGGTGAGCAGCGTGTAGGTCTGCGCCGCGGCGGCGAAGCCGAGGTCGTGCTGCAGCGTGCCGATGAGGATGCCGCCGATGACGTTGATGAAGACGATGAGCAGGCCGGCGATGGCATCGCCGCGGACGAACTTGCTGGAGCCGTCCATGGCGCCATAGAAGTCCGCCTCGGTGCGCACCTCGGCACGGCGCTGCGCGGCTTCCTCCTGGGTGATGATGCCGGCGTTGAGGTCGGCGTCGATCGCCATCTGCTTGCCGGGCAGCGCATCCAGGGTAAAGCGCGCGCTGACCTCGGAGACGCGCCCGGCACCCTTGGTCACCACCACGAAGTTGATGATGATGAGGATGGCGAACACCACCACGCCGACGGCGTAGTTGCCGCCCACCACGAACTCGCCGAAGGCCTCGATGACCTTGCCGGCGGAATCGGTGCCGGTGTGGCCGTGCAACAGCACCACGCGGGTGGAGGCGACGTTGAGCGCCAGCCGCAGCAGGGTCGCCAGCAGCAGCACCGTGGGGAACACCGCGAAATCCAGCGGCCGCATCACGTAGACCACCGCCAGCACCACCATCAGCGACAGCACGATGTTGAAGGTGAACAGCGCATCGAGCACCAGCGGCGGCAGTGGCAGTACCACCATGGAGAGCATGGCAAGGATGACGATGGGCAGGCCGACGCCACCGAGGTTGCGCAGGAAGCGTGCAGGGCCGTTGCGGGCTGTGGTCATGTCGTCTGCTCCATTGAAGTCTCAGTCGCCTCAGGCATGCGTGTCGCGCCGGCCGCGCCGCGGCGTGGCGAGGCTGGCGTCCACCTGCACATCCGGGCGCTCGGGCAGGGTGCTGCCGGTCTGCACGGCGGCCTTGAGGCGGTACACGTAGGTCAGCACCTGGGCGACCGCCACGTAGAGCGGGCCCGGGATCTCCTGGTTCAGGTTGGTGGTCCAGTACAGCGCGCGCGCCAGCAGCGGGGCTTCGAACAGCGCCACGCGGTGCTGGCCGGCCAGCTCGCGGATGCGGGCCGCGACATGGTCCACGCCCCTGGCGACCACCACCGGGGCACGCATGCGCCTGTCGTCGTAGCGCAGGGCGACGGCGAAGTGGGTCGGGTTGGTGACCACGACATCGGCGGTGGGCACCGCCTTCATCATGCGGCGGCTGGCCAGCTGCTGCTGCAGCGCGCGGATGCGGCTGCGCACCTCGGGGCGGCCCTCCGTCTCCTTGAGTTCCTCGCGGATCTCCTGCCGCGTCATGCGCAGCTCGCGGTGGTGCGACCAGAGCTGGAAGGGCGCATCCGCCATGGCCACCACCAGCATGCCGAAGCTGCAGGCGATCAGCGTCACGGCGACCAGGTGGCCGGCGTCGTCCATGGCAGCGCCGAGGGGCTCGATGCCCAGCGCCAGTACCGGGCCGCGCGCCCAGGCCAGGCAGCCGAGTGCGAAGCCGCCGATGACCAGTGCCTTGGCCAGGGCCTTGGCGACTTCCACCAGGCCGCGCAGGCTGAGGATGCGCTTGATGCCCTGCACGGGATCCAGGCGGCTCCAGCGGGGCACGAACTGCTCGGTGCTGAACACCCAGCCACCGACCGCCAGCGCGCCGCCCACGGCCGCCAGCGCCAGGGCGACGAGCAGCGGCGCGAAGGCGAGCAGCATGTCGAGGCTGGCCGTGGCGAGTGCCGAGGTCATGGTGCCGGGCTGGTCGAGCATCCGCGGATCCGGGCTCAGGCCGCGGCGCATGAGCTCTTCCAGCGCGGCGCCGAAGTGGCCGCGCGACACGGCGATGACGCCCGCGCCGGCGAGCAGCACCGCGGCGATGTTCAGCTCGCGCGAGCGTGCCACCTGGCCACGCCGGCGCGCCTCTTCCTGGCGCTTCGGCGTGGCCTGTTCGGTGCGTTCCTGGAAATCCATCTCCGCCATGGTCAGCCTCCGCCCAGCATGCGGTTGATGGCATTGAAGGTTTCCGTCAGCTGCGCCTGCCAGATCGGGCCATGGGAGCCGATGTCCATGAGGATCACCAGGAAGCCCATGAGCAGGGTGATCGGGAAGCCGACGGCGAACAGGTTGAGCGTCGGCGCGGCGCGGCTGATCACGCCGAAGGCGACGTTGACCATCAGCATCGCCACCACCGAGGGCAGGGCCAGCTTCACCGCGCCGAGGAACATCAGGCCGGCGAAGTCAGCGACCAGGCGCATGGCGTCGGGGCCGATGCCGCCGCCGCCGATCGGCAGCAGCGCGAAGCTGGCTGCCAGCACCTGGATCAGCTGCAGGTGGGCGTTCACCGAGAGCATCAGCAGCGTGGCGATGATCAGGTAGAAGCGGCCGAGCAGGGGAATGCCGCCGGCCTGCGGGTCCACCACCATGGCGAAGGACAGGCCGGTGCCGCTGGAGACGATCTGGCCGCCGATCACCGCCGCCTCGATGGCGATCTTCAGCAGGAAGCCGATGGCGACGCCGATGATCAGCTCCTGGGCGACCGCCAGCAGGCCGGCCACGCTCAGCGGCGGGTAGGATGGCAGCGGCCCCACCGCCGGCAGCATGGCGAAGGACAGCACCAGGGTGATCAGCAGCCGCACCCGCGTCGGCACGAACATGGCGCCGAATACCGGTGCCACCATCACCATGCCGCCGACCCGCAGCGTGGCCCACAGGATGTGGAACAGCGTGTCGACGAGGGTGGCGAGGGTCAGCATGGCGGCACGGCGCCCGGGCTCAGCCGAGCATGGACGGGATGTTGTGGAACAGGTTGCGGGTGTAGCCGGTGAGCATCTCCAGCATCCACGGGCCGGTCACCAGCAGCGTCACCACCAGCGCCAGCAGCTTGGGGATGAACGACAGCGTCATCTCGTTGATCTGCGTGGCGGCCTGCAGCACGCCCACCAGCACGCCGGTGACCAGGGCGGCCAGCAGCAGCGGCGCGGAGACCAGCATGGTCACGGTGAGCGATTCGCGGGCGACGGTCAGGACCATCTCGGGAGTCATGGTGCAGTCCTCAGTTGGTGGCGAAGCTCGCCGCCAGCGTGCCCATGATCAGGCTCCAGCCGTCCACCAGGACGAACAGCATGATCTTGAACGGCAGCGAGATGAGCATGGGGGAGAGCATCATCATGCCCATGGACATGAGGACGCTGGAGACCACCAGGTCGATGATCAGGAACGGTATGAAGGTGAGGAAGCCGATCTGGAAGGCGGTCTTGAGTTCCGAGGTCATGAAGCTCGGCAGCAGCACCGACATCGGCACGGCTTCCGGCGTCGCGTACTCCTCGTGGCCGGCCAGGTTGGCGAACAGCTCCAGGTCCGGTTCGCGCGTCTGGCCGAGCATGAAGCTGCGCAGCGGCTTCTCCGCAGCCGCAGCGGCGGCATCCAGCTCGATGGTGCCCGCCATGTACGGCTTGACGCCGTTGTCGTAGACCTCGTTGAGCACCGGGCCCATGACGAAGAAGGAGAGGAACAGGGCCAGCCCCACCAGCACCTGGTTGGGTGGCGTCTGCGGCATGCCGATCGCCTGGCGCAGGATCGCCAGCACGATGACGATGCGCGTGAAGGAGGTGGCCGCCAGCGCCAGCGAGGGCAGCAGCGTCAGGGCCGTCATCAGCAGCAGGATCTGCAGGCTCACCGACCAGGTCTTGCCATCGGCGCTGGCGGTGACCAGCTCCAGCGCGCGACCCGCGGGTTCGGCGGCCCAGGCCAGGGCCGGCAGGAACAGCAGCAGCAGGACCAGGGCGCGCTTCACTTCTGCGGCTCCATGTGGCTGGAGAACGGCGCGATCGCCGGCTGCCCGCGCATCACGTGCAGGGTGCGCATGCCGGCCGGGCTGACGCCCACCAGGACCTGCTCCTGCCCGACCTGCAGCAGCACCACTTTCTCGCGTGCGCCGAGGGAGACGCCGCTGACGATCTCGATGAGGCCGGTCTTCAGGTGCCCGCCGGAGCGCAGCCGCTGCGCCAGCCAGGCGAGCCCGCCCACCAGCGCCAGCACCAGGCCGAGGCTCAGTACCATGCGCAGCGCCGGTCCGGCGACGCTGCCCGAGGGCAGGGCGCCCGGCACCGGCTGCGCCGGCGTCTGCGCCACCGCGGCCAGCACGGCGCCGGTGGCGAGCAGGCCGGCCACGGCAAGCGTGGCGGCCAGCAGGAAACGGGGCTTGCGGTGCATGAACCGGGGCCTCAGGGCTGCGGCTGGCGCGCCGGCGGGCTGACCACGTCGGTGAGCCGGATGCCGAACTTGTCGTTGACGACAACGATCTCGCCATGCGCCACCAGGGCGCCGTTGACCAGCACGTCGAGTGGTTCGCCAGCGCCGCGGTCGAGCTCCACCACCGAGCCCTGCGACAGGCGCAGCAGGTTGCCGACGCTCATCTGCGCGCGGCCCACTTCCAGCGACAGGGTCACCGGCACGTCGAGGATGACGTCGATGCTCGGGTGCGCATCGCCGCTGCCGCCGCCGCTCTCGTTGACCTGCTGGAAGGAGGCGGCGCGGAAGCCCGCGTCGGGCTTGCCGGCACGGCCGGCGGGGCTGTCAGTTGTCTTTTGCTCGTCCATCGTTCACTCCCAGGATGCGGCGGTTCGCGGGTTTGCTGATGCGCACGGCATTGCGGCCCTGGAACACGCCAAATGTGCCTTCCATCAGCGGCTGGTCGCCGGCAAGCAGCACGACGCTGGCCGGCAGTTCGGTATGGATCACGTCGCCCGGCCGGGCGAGCGCAATGTCGCGCAGGTTGACCTGCGTGCCGGTCAGCACCGCGCGCATGGTCACTCGCGCCTCCTGCACGTCCTCGCGCAGGCGGCTGCGCCATCTCTGCGCGGTGCCGGATGCGCCCTCGAGCTGGCCGGTGTCGCGCATGCTGCGCAGGGGCTCCACCAGGGCCGCGGGCAGAACCACCTCGAAGGCGTGCTCCTTGTCGTCGATGACGATGCCGAAGCGCGCCACGGACACCAGATCGGAACTGGAAGCGATGGCCGCGAAGATCGGATTGGTCTCCGTCTTGGTGCAGCTGAAATCCAGGTCCAGGAACGGCCTCCACGCCTGCTTCAGGTCCGCCACCAGCGCCTCGACGAACTTGCGGGTCAGGCGCTGCTCGATGGGCGTGAACTCGATCATCTCCCCGGGACGCTGGCCCCTGCCGTCGCCGCCGAAGAAGATGTCGGTGAGCACGAAGACGAAGCCGGCGTCGATGCTCAACAGCCCCTTCAACGCGGCGGGCCTGATGTCCAGCACGTTGAGGCTGCAGGGCACCGGCAGCTGGCGGGCATAGGCGCCCCAGCGCACGGAGCGCAGCGGGTGCGCAACCACGTCGACGGGATTGCGGAAGAAGCGCCTGCCGGTGGCCTTGAGCAGGCTGACCATGCGTTCGGCGATGGATTCCAGGGCCGGGGCACGGTCCGCGAGGATGCGCTCCCAGTGATCGGCGTGCAGTCCCTGCACTTCGCCGGCGGGCACGAGGCCGTTGCCCTGGCCGGCGACGGCGGGGGGTGCCGGCTCGCGCAGGGCCTGCGACTCCTCGTCGGAAATGATGTCCTTGTGATCCATGGCTTCGCGCGGCTACTGGACCACGAAGCTGGTGAAGTAGAGGTCCTCGACGCCCGGCTTGCCGGTGTTCTCCTTGAGGATGCGCTGCACCTCGGTGAGGCATTCCTTGCGGATGGCTTCCTTGCCGTCGCGGCTGATCAGGTCGGCGAAGCCGTGGCCGGAGAAGATGTTGAGCAGGTTGTTGCGGATGACCGGCATGTGTGTCTGCACCGCCTTGATGGTCTCCTCGTCGCGGCCCATCACCTCGACGGTGACCTGCAGGAACCGCATGCTGCCCTGTTCCTGGAAGCTGACGACCAGCGGCGGGTCGAAGGCCTGGTAGATCGGCGGTGCCTTGGGCTCGGCCTTGGCCTTGGCCTTCGCCTTCGCGGCGCTGCTCTTGCCGTCCTTGTCCGCCGGCTCCTCGTGCGCCGTGCACCCGGGCATCAGTCCCGGGAGGAGCTTGCAACCGACGATGCCGGTGACGAACTGCGCGGCGATCACCAGGAAGAACATGCCGACGCCCAGGCCGATGGTCCGGCCGATGCCACTGCCCCGGGCGGCCTCCTGGGTGGCCTGGGCGACTTCTGCTTCCTCGGTTGCCATGTTTCGTTACCCCGCGGGGACTGTCCCGTCGGGATAAAGCAAGAGCTGTGCCAGCGGCCAGGAGCCGCTAAAACAATCGAAGAAACAGTGTATTACAAGCCTGCAACAGTGACCTGCCAATGACTTGGCACGTCTCGGGACCCGGCCCGCCAAGGACTTGGCGGCCTCGGGGCACTCAGGCCATGACGTCGAGGCGGCGCTGCGGGGCCCTCAGCACCCGCCACGCCGTGGGCTCCTCGGCGGGCGCGCTGGCCTCGCTCCCGGCGCCGCGCTGGCTGGCGCCGGCAGTGTCGGCGCCGAAGCCGCGCTCGGCGAAGGACTGGCCACGACCCGAATCGACATTCGCCTGGGTGAGGCTCAGGCCCTGCTCGGCGAACAGGTCACGCAGCCGGGGGATGGCTGCCTCGAGTGCATCTCGGGTCTGGCCGTGGTGGGCGCTGAACAGCACCTGCGCGGAGCCGTCGTCCTGCACGCTGATGCGGATCTCCATGGGTCCGAGGTGTTCGGGCTGCAGGCGCAGGGTGGCGGACTGCAGGCCGCGGTCGGCCATCATCAGCAGGCGCTCGCCGAGGCCCTGGGCCCAGGCTTCGCGGTCACCCGCGGGCCGCAGGTCGGGCAGGCTGGCGCCGGTTGCATCCATGGTGCTGGTCGCGGCCGAAGGCACGTGGCCTGTTCCCGTGGCGGTGAGGGCCGTGGCGGCTGCCAACGGGCCTGCGCCGGTGCCCGGGTCATGGGAGCGGGGTGCGGACTGCGCCAGCTCCGCCAGCGCGGCGTCGAGGCGCGCGCGGAAGGCGTCCGGCAGCTGCGCATCGACCGGCTGCGAGGATGGGTCGCTGGCCGATGCGATCGTCGGGCCGCTTCCGGCGGCGACGTCGCCGGGCGCTGCATCGGCATCGGCGTCCATCGTCGGCATCGTTGCCGATGCTGCGGCAGCCACTGTCGCGCCGGCTGCTGCGCCGGGCGTGATGGCGGTCGCCGTGGCCCCGGTCGCGGATCCGTCCGGGGTGACGGTCACGGCAGTGGCTCCGGTCGCCGGTGCCGGGGTGGGCGGGATGGCCGGCGGCGCGGCGAGGCTGGCATCGCCGGGCAGCAGGCTGGCCAGGAGGCCGGCGTCATCCGCGGGCGGCAAGTCCGTGCCGCCTGCCGGCGAATCCTCGCCGGCCGCCTTGCCGTCGCGAAGGCTGCTGGTGGCAGTCGGGGACAGGGCGGCGAGCGTGGCCTGGTCGGTGGCGGCGAGACTGCTGCCGGCCTGCATCGCTGCCGCCGCATCGGCATCCGCAACGGGTGCGGCCGCGAAGGCGGCCGTGGCTGCCGGGACAGCGGCAGCCGGGGAAGCGGCGGGCGCCGGGGCCTGCAATCCCTGCAGCAGCGCGCTGAAGCCGGGCAGGCGCAGGGCGTCGCCGGTGCTGCCGTCGCGGCTGGCAGCCGCCGGTGTGGCGGATGGGGCAGCCGTGGCCGCGTTGTCGCCAGTGGCGGTGGCGAGCACCAGGCTCGCGAGGGCGGGATGGGATCCGACTGCGTCTGTCACGGGAAGGAAATCTCCTGGTTGACAGGGTGAAACAGCAATATCCATGCCAGCGCCGCCTGGGAGCGTCGCAGGCCTGACTGCCGGGTTGGCGCGGCCCGGTGCCGGTTGTACAGTGATTCCCGGAAGCGAAGGGGGATCCCATGCGCGTCCGTCTGTGCCGGGTGACGATCCTGCTGCTCGCCGCGGCGGCGTCGCCGGCCGCACCGCCTCTCGAGGCCTACGGCCGCCTCCCCGGTGTCGAGCACCTGGCACTCTCGCCCTCCGGTGAGCGGGTGGCGACCATTGCGGTCATGGGGGAGCGCCGGCGGCTGATCGTGGCGACAACCCGCGGCAAGCTGCTGCAGAGCGTGGATGCCGGGAATTTCAAGACCCGGGATGTCTGGTGGGCCGGGGACGATCATGTCCTGGCAGCCACGAGCAGTACCTACAAGGCTCCCCTGCAGCTGGTGCTGGGCCAGGCGGAGATGTGGAACGTGTTCAGCCTGTCCGTTCGGACGGGCCACCTCATCGCCGTCTTCGACAAGAACCGGACGCTCTCGCCAGCGGTCTTTGCCGCTTATGGCAGCGCGGTCGTGGATGGGCGCAGCTTCGGATATTTCGGCGGCCTGACCCTCACCACCACGGTCGCCGGCGAGTTCATTCTCGATACGAGAAGCGATTTTATAGTTCCTGACCTGTATCAGGTCGATCTCGAGTCCGGGAAGGCAGAACGCATCGCCCGTGGCAGTCCCTCGCACAGGGGCTGGGTGATGGGCGAGGGCGGCCGCATCGTGGCGCATGCTGAATACATTCGCGAGGCTTCGCTGTGGCGGCTTTACGCCGGCGAGGACCGCGAGCGGCTGCTGCTGGAACTGCCGGCTGCCGTCGAGGTGCCGCAACTTGCTGGCCGTGGCCGTACGGCGGATACGGTACTGGTGTACGACCCGAGGTCCACGGGCGATGCCATCGTCGAAGTGGATATCCGCAGCGGCGCCCGGCAGGACATCCTGCCTGAGGCGGGTGACCGCCGCAGCTTCAGGAGTCCGGACAGCGGCCTGCTTCTGGGATTCGACACCGATGATGCCGATTACCCGGCCGTATTCCTTCCCGAGCTGCGGGCGAGGCTGAAGGCCACTGCAAGGGCATTCCCGCGCCTGCGGACCTGCGTCACCTCCTTCAGCCGGTCTTTCGATCGACTGGTGGCATTCACCGATGGCGGGGATGACTCGGGAACCTGGTGGCTGGTCGATATTCCCGCCGGCACGGCCGATCCGATCGGCTATGCCTATCCGAAGATCCGCAGCAAGGATGTGGGCGCCACCCGCATGTTCCACTACACCGCCACCGACGGCCTGGCGCTCGACGGCGTGCTGACCCTGCCGCCGGGAAGCAAGGAGCAGAAGCTGCCGGTGGTGATGCTCCCGCATGGGGGACCCATCGGTGTCAGCGACAGCATCGGCTTCGACTGGTGGGCGCAAGCCTACGCTTCGGCTGGTTATGCGGTGTTCCAGCCGAATTTTCGAGGTTCCGGCGGTCGTGACCACCGGTTCCGCGAGGCGGGCTACGGCGAGTGGGGTGGCAGGATGCTCACGGACATCGCCGACGGCCTCGCGGCCCTGGCGGCTGCCGGCATCGTCGATCCGCGGCGTGCCTGCATCGTGGGCGGCAGTTACGGGGGATACGCGGCGCTCGCTGGCGTGACGGTGCAGCATGGGCTCTACCGCTGTGCGATTGCTGTTGCGGGCGTAACCGACCTGTCGGCTTTCGTCGGCTGGAAGCAGCGTGGCCTGGGCAGCAAGAGCGCCGGCATCCGCTTCCTGCGCGAGGCCATCGGCGCTGAAGATGAGTCCGCCATGGCCCGCATTTCCCCGGGACGGCAGGCGGCTCGCGCGGATGCGCCCGTGCTCCTCATCCACGGCATCGACGATACCGTCGTGCCGATCGCGCAGAGCGAGGCCATGGCCGATGCGCTCGGGAGAGCCGGCAAGCCCCACGAATTCATCCGCATGAAGGGCGAGGACCATTGGTTGTCGCGCGATGAAACGCGTACGGCCATGCTCGAGGCATCGGTGGCGTTCCTCAGGCGCCACAATCCGGCGGACTGAGGGCGGACTCTGGCGAAAGACCGGCGGACAAGGGAGAAATACGCTGACCCGCACACACGGTCTCGTTGCTGCCATGCTGTTTCTGGCAGCGTGTCCGCTGCGGGCAGCCGATCCCGCCAGGCCGTCGCCTTCGCTGGATGACCTGTTTGCCCTGCCGGTCATCGTCGACATGGCGCTTGCCCCTTCCGGACGCCATGCCGCAGCGGTGCTCATGGTCAATGACGCTTTCGCCCTGGCCGTACTCGATCTCACAACCGGGCAGCAGAACGTCATCCTGCGCCTCGACAAGGCCTTTGCCGGTGACAAGACCTCCGGCGCCATCCGCCGTGTCGCGTGGAAGTCCGACGAGCGCCTGCTGTTCTGGACGGCCGTGATGCCGGCAGCACGCGCCAACATCTGGGTCGGTTCCAAGGACTTCGACAGGCTGGGCACGCGTGTTTTCGCCATCGACCGGGATGGCGGCCACATCGCCAGATTGCTCGCTTCATCCCGGGACCGCGCCCTGGCAGGGGCGATGGATCTGGACGACATCGTGTCCTGGCTGCCGCAGGACCCGGAGCATGTCGTCATGCTCGTCAAGGGTCTCGGTTCCCCCGCGCTGTTCCGTGTCAACCTGACGGACGGCGAAGGCGAGCTGGTGACCCGTGGCACGCCCTCCACGGTCGGCTGGTGGCTCGATGTGGACGGCCGGCCGACTGCGCGGGTGCAGTGGTTTGGTGGAGCGTTTACGTTCTGGAAGCCGGAACCGGATGGTGAATGGAAGCGCTTCCTGAAGATACGGACCAGGGACCTGAAGACGCTTCCTGATTACCTGTACCTGGGCGCATCGGACCAACCCGGCCGCTTTTACGTTCTCGCCAGGCCCGAGAACAGGGACCGGATCGGCGTGTACCTCTTCGACCTGGCGGCCGAGGCTTTTGGCGAGCCGCTCATCGAGGACCCCCTATACGACATGGCTTTCGCGCGGGTATCCCAGGATGGGAAGAAACTGCTCGAATCCTGCCATATCGCCGACGTGTGGGTCTGCCAGTACACCGACCCGGTGCTCGAGGCACATATGAAGGGCATCCGCAGGTACTTCGCCGATTCTGCCAACGTCCGCCCGTTTGCCACTGCCTCCGATGGCAGGACACTGCTCATGTTCGTGGAAGGACCGGGTCAGGTGCCCGCCTTCTGGCACTACCGGACCAGCGACCGGCAGATCATGCCGATCGGTGTGGCGGCGCAGGCGCTGACCGGGAAGGCGCTCCCGAAGGCGTCCATCGTCCGCTGGAAGTCGCGGGACGGACTCGATCTCAGCGGCTATCTGACCCGGCCGGCCAATGCGACCGAGGCGGACAGACTGCCGCTGGTCGTGATGCCGCACGGAGGGCCCGCGTGGCGGGACCTGCTGACCTTCGATCCCGATGTGCAATACCTCGCTGCGCGTGGGTATGCCGTCTTCCAGCCGAATTTCCGCGGCTCGGTCGGCTTCGGTGAAGCCTTCGCGAAGCGCGGTGATGGCGAGTGGGGCCGCCGGATGCAGGATGACATCAGCGATGGCCTGCTGGCGCTGGTGGGGAAGGGCTGGGTGGATGCCGGGCGGGTGTGCATCGTCGGCACGTCCTACGGCGGCTATGCGGCACTGGCGGGCGCCACGCTCACGCCCGACCTGTATCGTTGCGCCGTCTCGATTGCCGGGATCAGCGATCTGGCCGGCTTCCTGAAATTCCGCAAAAAGCAGCTGGGGGCGGATTCCGAGCTGTATCAGTACTGGGTGCGCATCATCGGGGATCCGAAGGCCGACGCACGCAGGCTCGCTGCGGTGTCACCGGTGGAACTGGCGAGCGCGGTCAAGGTGCCCGTGCTGCTGATGCACGGGACGAACGATGCCGTCGTGCCCATGGAGCAGTCCGAGCTGATGCAGAAGGCCCTTGAGAAGGCGGGCAGGCCAACGGCGCTGCTGCGCTTCCCGGGTGAGGCCCATCCGGACTGGTCGACAGCCCACCACAAGGCTGAACTGATCGCCATCGACCGGTTTCTCTGGCAACACCTCGGCCCCGGCCACGGGATCACGGCGCCGCCAGCGGAGATGCCGGCCATCGCAAACTGAGCGTATGGCCGGCGCCCTCAGGATCGCCGCCGCTGCGCGATCTCGTCCAGCAGCCGCTGCTCCAGCCGCTCGCGGTGCTCGCCGATGCGCTCGCGGATGCGCTCGTTGTAGCGCTGCAGGGCGAGGGCCTGGGCGCGGGCCCCGCGCCAGCGCTCGACCTGCTGCTGGTAGCGGCTGTGCTCCTCGGCCACCACCTGGCGCTGGCGGATCGCCGCCTCGCGCAGCCGCGAGGCAAACTGGCGCCGCCCGGTGATCATGGCGACGGTGAGGCCGGAGCCGCCGTCCGCGGACAGGCGCTCGTACTGCTGCAGGTAGCTGTCGATCTGGCGCAGCCGCTCTTCCTCGGTGCGCAGGCTGCGAAGCCGCTGGCCGACGTCGCGCGAGGCGGCATCCGCGCCGAACTCGGCGAGCCGCTGCAGCGAGGTCAGGGGCTTGCGCTGGCGCATGGCTCGGGCGCGTCGCGGCTAGCCGACGCTCTCGGCGTTGACCAGGGCTTCGAGCTCGGCGATGGCGGTTTCCAGCGGCACCACCTGCTGCATCTCCTGGCGCAGGAAGGCCTCGATGCGTGGCCACAGGCGCATGGCGCGGTCGAGCTGCGGGTCGGTGCCGCTGCGGTAGGCGCCGACGGTGATCAGGTCGCGGTGGCGCTGGTAGTAGGCATAGATCTCGCGGAAGCGCTGCGCCGCCTGCAGGTGCTGGGGCGGGCAGATGCGGCTCATCGAGCGGCTGATGGAGGCCTCGGGGTCCACCGGCGGGTAGATGCCGGCCTCGGCGATCTCCCGCGACAGCATGATGTGGCCGTCGAGCACGGCGCGGGCGGCATCGACGATGGGATCGTTCTCGTCGTCGCCTTCGGCCAGCACGGTATAGAAGCCGGTGATGGAGCCGCCGCCGCGGGTGCCGGTGCCGGCGCGCTCGATCAGCTGCGGCAGGCGCGAGAACACCGAAGGCGGGTAGCCCTTGGTCGCCGGCGGTTCGCCGATGGCCAGGCCGATCTCGCGCTGTGCCTGGGCGAAGCGGGTCAGCGAGTCCATCAGCAGCAGGACGTGCAGCCCCTGGTCGCGGAAATGCTCGGCGATGGCCGTGGCCATCCACGCGCCATGCAGACGCAGCAGCGGCGAGCAGTCGGCGGGTGTCGCCACCACCACGGAGCGTGCCAGGCCCTCGCTGCCGAGGTTGTCCTCGACGAATTCCTTCACCTCGCGGCCGCGCTCGCCGATCAGGCCGACGACGATGACATCCGCCTTCGTGTAGCGCGTCATCATGGCGAGCAGGCTGCTCTTGCCGATGCCGCTGCCGGCAAACAGGCCGAGCCGCTGGCCCCGGCCGGCGGTGAACAGCGCATTGAGCACGCGCACGCCGACATCGAGCGGCTCGGCGATGGGCTGGCGCTGCAGCGGATTGATGGGCCGGGCCTCGAGCGGCACGCGCGCCTCGGCCAGCACCGGGCCGCGGCCGTCGAGCGGATTGCCGGCGCCGTCGATGACGCGCCCGAGCAGGGCGCAGCCCACCGGGACCTGCGCCACGCTGCGGGTCGGGATGACCCGCGCGTTGGGCATGACGCCCGCCAGGCCGCTGGTGGGCATCAGGTACAGGCGGTCGCCCGCGAAGCCGACCACCTCGGCCTGCACGCTGCTGCCGTCCTGGCCTTCGATGAGGCAGCGCGCACCGAGCGCGGCCTCGCAGCCGGTGGCCTCGAGCGTCAGGCCCGCGGCGCGCGCCAGGCGGCCCTCGACGATGTAGCCGGGGCCGCGCACGCGCCCGCGCAGCGTCGCCAGGCCGCTGCTCCAGCGCCGGCCGCGTTCAGTGGCCAGCGTCATGATCGGGTGTCTGGCCATCGGTGGCAGCGGCCTCCTGGCGCTGGTCCTCGAACAGCGTGGCGATGGTTCGCGCCAGGCGTGTCTCCAGCCGGCCATCCACCTGGGACTGGGCAGTGGTCACCAGGCAGCCGCCGCGCTCCAGGACCGGATCGGCCTCGATGCGCCAGCCCTGGTCGCCGCCGTCGCCAGGAGCCAGGCAGTCGCGCAGCACCGCGGCATCCAGCGGGTGCACGCGCACCACCACGTCGCTGGCGGCCATGGGCAGCGCCGCCAGGGCCTCGCGCACCACGCCGGCGAGATGGCTCGGGTCGAGACGCATCTCGCGGCGCACCAGCTGGCGCGACACGGCCTTGACCAGTTCGATGATCTCCTCGTGGAAGCGGTGGTCGAGGTCCTCGAAGGGGCGGGCGAGTGCATCGAGCGCCGTCACCAGCGCGCCGCTGCGCGTGGCGATCTCCTGTTCAGCCGCCGCGAGGCCGGCACGGCGGCCTTCCTCGAAGCCCTCGCGCCAGGCCTGCTCGCGGGTGTCGGCGGCGCTTTCCGCCTGCGCGCCGCGGCCCGGGCGGGCGGTGCCGTCGACCTCCGGCGCCTGCCAGGTCTGGCAGCCCTCGGCCAGCTCGTGGCTGCGGATGAGTTTCGAGGCCATCGACAGGCGCATCCGCTACACGAACTCGTTGCCGGCGCCGCCGAGCATGATCGTGCCCTCGTCGGCGAGGCGGCGGGCCACGGTGACGATGTCCTTCTGCGCGAGCTCCACGTCGGAGAGCTTCACCGGGCCCTTGGCTTCGAGGTCCGACTTCAGCAGCTCCGCGGCGCGCTTGGACATGTTGCGGAAGATCTTGTCCTGCAGCGCCGGGTCGGCGCCCTTCAGCGCCACCACCAGCGTGTCGGTGGTGATTTCGCGGACCAGTGCCTGGATGCCGCGGTCGTCGACGTCCATCAGGTTCTCGAAGATGAACATGTTCTCCTGGATCTGCTGCGACAGCGAGGCGTTGAGCTGGTCGAGCTCCTCGACGATCTTCTTCTCGGCGTCCTTGGGCACCTGGTTGAGGATCGAGGCGGCGCTGCGGATACCGCCCATGCTGGTCATCTTCTGCGTGCCGGCCTGCTTGAAGCGGTGCTGGAGCACATCGTCGAGTTCGGAGATGGCGCTCTCCGGAACCTCGGCCATGCGGGCGATGCGGGTGACGACATCGGTGGCCTGGCGCACCGGCAGCTGGCCGATGATCTGCGCCGCCTTGCCCGGCTCCAGGCCCGCCAGCACGATGGCGATGACCTGCGGATGTTCGCCCTGCACGATCTCGGTCACTTCCTTGGCCTCCATGAGCTGCAGCGAGTCCAGGCCCTTTTCCTCGCCCTCGACCAGTCGGTCGTAGAGGGTGCGCGCCCGCTCCTCGCCGAGGGAGCTGGTGAGCAGGCGCTTGAGGAACTTCGGTGAACGGCCTGCCAGCGGCGCCTCCGACTCGACGTTCTCGGTGAAGTGGCCGAGCACGGCATCGGCCTGGTGGCGGGACACCTTGCGCAGCTTGGCCATCGCGGCACCGAGCTTCTGCACCTCGGACACCGGCATGTGCTTCATGACCTCGGCGGCTTCCCGCTCGCTGAGGGACATGAGGAAGACGGCGGCGCGCTCGCTGCCGGAGAGATTGAGGGTCTGGTTACTCATCGGTCTGCATCCAGCCCCTGACGATCTGGGCTACGCGTTCCGGATTCTTGTCGGCGAGCTGGCGCGCGACACTGACCTTGTCGTCGAACGACAGCGCGGCCCGCGGCTGCGCGATGTGCCCGGCGCCGCCTGCGCCGGCCGGCAGCGCGGTGCCAGCCGGTGCACCGGCACCGGCGGCGCCCGCGCCCAGGCCGCGCATGATCGGGCGGATCACCGCGAAGGCCAGGGCCAGCACCAGCAGGCCGGCCAGCACGCTGCGCAGGGTATCGAACAGACCCGGGGAATCGAGCAGCCCCGGGCCTTCGGCCTCGGCCTCGGCCGGCTTCTCGTAGAAGGACACGCTGCTGACACTGACGGTGTCGCCGCGCTTCTCGTCGAAGCCGACGGCTTCCTTCACCAGCCGCGTGATGTCGTCGATCTCCTGCTGGCTCGGCGCCTGGGTGGTGACCGTGCCGTCCTCGGCGGTGTTGCGCTTGTGGTCCACGAGCACCGCCACCGACAGGCGGCGGATGGAGCCGACCGGCGAGCGCGTGCGGCTCAGGGTGCGGTCCACCTCGAAGTTGCGGGTGCGGTGCAGGGATTCGTTGGTCGGCGTGGTCGTGGCCTGGCTGGACTGCGCGGCGGCGCCGGCTGCACCCGCGGCGGCGCCGGGGGCAGTCGCGGCGGCCTGGCCGGGAGCCGGCGGGTTGGCGGCGTTGGTGGCCACCACGGGTGGCGGCGGGGTATTGGAGAGGGCGCCGGGGATGCCGCCGTTCGCCAGCCCGCCGTCGCGGCTGCGCTCCTCGGCGACCTGCTCGCTGCGCAGGGCGGTGTTCTCCGGGTCGTAGTTCTCGCGCGTTTCCTCGCGCTCCGTGAAGTCCATGTCCGCGGTGACCGTGGCGCGGATGCGGTCGGGACCGAGCATGGGGCCGAGCAGGCTGACGATGCGCTCGGTGTAGCTGTTCTCGATGCGCTCGGTGTACTCGAACTGCTGTGTCGAGATGCCTAGCGCCGAGGCGTCACCCGGGGCATTGAGCAGCTTGCCCTGCTGGTCCACGACGGTGACCTTGTCGGCAGCCATGCCGGGGATGCTGGAGGCGACCAGGTGCACGATGGCCGCCACCTGCGACTTGTCGAGCTGGCGCCCGGGATAGAGGTTGACCAGCACCGAGGCGCTGGGGTCGCGGCGCTTGCGCAGGAACACCGAACTCTCGGGCAAGGCCAGGTGGACTCTCGCGGCCTGCACCGGGCGCAGGGTGCTGATGGTCCGCGCCAGCTCGGTTTCCAGGGCGTGGTTGTAGCGCGCGTTCTCCATGAACTGGCTGGTGCCGAAGCCACCCTGTTCCTGCATCATCTCCAGGCCGACGCTGGCGCCGCGTGGCAGCCCCTGGCCGGCCAGCTTCAGGCGCGCCTCCGGCACGCGGTCGCCGGCGACGAGGATGGCGCCGCTCTTCGGATCGACCTTGTGCGGGATGTCCGTGGCGTTCAGCGCGTTCATGATCTCGCCGGCTTCCTGCTGGCTGACGTTGCTGAACAGCATGGTGTAGCTCGGCTCGCGGACATAGAACGCCGCGGTGACGCCGGCGGCGATGGCGGTGGCCAGTCCGGCCAGCAGGAGCAGCTGGCGCAGGCCGGGGATGCGGTTGAGTGCGGCGAGGGGACTGGTTTCTGCGACGTCCATGGCTGCTTACCTTGTGGCGTTTCGTTGGGCCGATGCCGCTCAGATCGGCATGTTCATGACTTGCTGGTAGGCCTCGACCAGGCGGTTGCGCACCTCGGTCATGGCCTGGAACGACAGGCTGGCCTTCTGCATCGAGACCATCACCTCGGCGACGCTGACGTCGGCTGCGCCGGCCTCGAAGCGCGTGGCCAGCGCCTCGGCGGCCGCCTGCTGCTCGCTCACCGAATCGATGGACTGGCGCAGCAGTTCGCCGAAGTTCACGCCGCCCGGGCCGCTGGCGGGCCTGGCCTGGTCCGGCGGCTGGATCTGCGCCGAGAGGGCGCGCATCTGGCCGAGGACCTTGTTGATTTCCATCTCGATCATGTTCGTTCCTCCATGTGGAGTGTGCCGGCGCCTCAGCCGGCCAGTGCGTGCAGGTCGCGCCCTGGCACCGCGACGCCCGCGACGCGCAGCCGCGCAAGCTTGTAGCGCAGGGTGCGCGGGCTGATGCCGAGCAGCTCGGCGGCGCGCTTGCGGCTGCCGCCGCGCTGGAGCGCATCGACGATCAGCTGGCCCTCGATGTTCTGCAGGCTGGCGTGCAGGCGCGTTTCCGCTTCCGTGGGCACTGTGGCCGGAACGGCCGCGGGTTCGGCCGCCATGGCGGTGGCGCTGTCCCCGGCCAGAGCCTCGAAGCACAGGTCCGCCGGCACGATGTCGCGGCCGGCGGCGAGGATCACCGCCCGCTGCATGACGTTGGCGAGTTCGCGCACGTTCCCTGGCCAGTGGTAGCCGCGCAGGGCGCGCGCCGATTCCGCTGCCAGGCCGGGTGCGGGACGGCTGCGGTCGGCCGCCTCGGCAATGAAGAATTCCGCCAGCGGCAGGATGTCCGCTGGCCGCCGGCGCAGTGCCGGCAGGGCGATGGGGAACACGCTGAGGCGGTAATAGAGGTCCTCGCGGAAGCGGCCGGCACGCACCAGGGCGCGCAGGTCCTGGTTGGTGGTGGCGAGCACGCGCACGTCCAGTGCCAGCGGGCTGCGGCCGCCAATGCGCTCGACCTCGCGCTCCTGCAGGACGCGCAGCAGCTTGGCCTGCAGCGAGACGCACATTTCGCTGATCTCGTCGAGCAGCAGCGTGCCGCCCTGGGCCTGCTCGAACTTGCCGGCCCGGGCCTCGTGCGCCCCGGTGAAGGCACCCTTCTCGTGACCGAAGAGCAGTGCCTCGAGCATGTTCTCGGGGATGGCGGCGCAGTTGATGGCCACGAAGGGGCCCTGGGCGCGCGCCGAGTTCTGGTGGATGAAGCGGGCGAAGACTTCCTTGCCGGTACCCGACTCGCCGCTGAGGAGCACCGTGGTGTCGGAGACGGCAACCCTTGCCGCCAGGGCCAGGGCTTCCAGCGTCGCCGGATCCTCTGCCACCATGCCGCTGGCGGGCAGTTCGCGCGGTACCAGGCGCTCCAGCTTGGCGACCAGGGTCTGCGCCGCGAACGGCTTGACCAGGTAGTCGGTGGCACCGGCCAGCATCGAGGCGACGGCATGCTCGATGCTGCCGTAGGCCGTGATCATGAGCACGGGCAGCTGCGGCCAGCGCTCGCGGATGCGGCCGAGCAGAGCCGAGCCGTCCATGGGCTTCATCTGGTAGTCGGTGACCACGGCCGCCACCGCCGTGCCGGACAGCAGCTGCAGCGCCTGCGCGCCGTCGCCGGCCAGCACCACCTTGAAGCCGGACAGGCGCAGGGTCTCCGCCAGCGCCTCGCGCAACCGCTGGTCATCCTCGACCAGGAGGATGGGCTTGAGTTTCATGCGACGTTCCTCTGTTCCTTGCCGGATTCCTGGCCGGCTTCCTGGCCGGCGGCCTGATCGCGGCTGGCTACCGGCAGCCGCAGCACGAAGGTCGTGGCGCCCGGCGTGCCGCTTGCCAGCGCCACCTCGCCCTGGTGGGCACGGGCGATGGAGCGGGCGACCGACAGGCCGAGTCCGGTGCCGTCCGGACGCGAGGTGAAGAACGGGTCGAATATGCGCCGGGCGAGTTCGTCGTCGATGCCCGGGCCGTTGTCGACGATGCTGATCTCCGCCTGCAGGCTCGAGGCGTGGGCGATGATGCGCACGTCGGCGGCAGGCCCGGCGGCCTGCAGGGCGTTGGTGGCCAGGTTGAGCAGCGCGCCGGCCAGCGTCTCGCGGTTGCCGGACAGGCAAACGCCGGCTGCCGGCCGCGTGATCCGCACGGACTGGCCGGGGCGGAGGATGCCGCCGAGCGCGGTCTCCACGCTGTCGAGCAGTTCGTCGAGCGCAAAGTGCTGTCCGGAGGCGGCGGCGCCGCGCGCGAAGCGCAGCATGTCGCCGATCAGCCGCTCGAGGTCGTGCAGGCAGGTGATGCAGCGGGCGAGCAGCTCGTCGCGCTGCGGTTGCGGCAGTTCGCGACGGCTGGCATTGCTGGCGTAGAGCAGCCCGGCCGTGAGCGGCGTGCGGATCTGGTGGGCCAGTGCGGCTGCCATCTCGCCCATCGCGGCCAGGCGGCGGTGGCGGGACAGCAGTTCCTCGATCTTGCGCTGCCCGGTGACGTCGGTGAGCAGCAGTGCGCGCCCGGAGCCGGGCTGCAGCGGCTTCTGCGACAGCTGCACCCGGCGGCCATCGCGCAGCTGCAGGTCGCCCTCGCTGCCTTCGGCGGGGCAGAGCGCCCGCTCACGCAGGGCGGTCCAGCTCACTCCCGCGACGGGCTCGCCGAGCAGGAGGGCGGCGGCGCTGTTGGCCTGCTGGACCATGCCATCGGCGCCAAGCAGGAGCACCCCGGCCGGCAGGGCATCGAGCAGGGCCGTCAGCCTCTGGGCAGGATCGGCGCTGGGGCTGGTGTCGGACGTCGCAGTCATGGCCGATACCAGCAAGAAGCGTGCCGGTATCGACAAGTCAGCGTAAGTGGCTGATCAGGAAATCGTTATTGGCAAGGCTGGAAAGGCCCTGCCAGAAATTTGGTGGTCCTGTCGCCGGGCCGTCAGAATTTTGACGTACGGAAGACCCCGGTTTCCGTGAACACGCCGGTGCCCTTGCTGAAGGCAACCTGGCGCCGATGGCGCCTGAACACCATCTTCTCCAGGCCTGCCGCCACCGCGGGCGTCAGGTGCTCGAACCGCGTCTGCAGCCAGCGGCTGCCGGCGCGCTCGACGCTGCCGACGACGCGGCCGGGCAGGCGCAATGGCAGCGGCAGCATGGGGTTGGCATAGATCAGCGCGTAGCCGGAATCGCCGGGCCTGGCCTTGGCGTGGTCGGGCCCCGACCACTCCACGCTCTGGCCCCGCAGCACCACCGAATGACGCGGCGGCAGCCCCGACTGGTCGGCGATCAGCCGGCCGACGAGCGACAGCAACACGTCCACCTTCACCTGCAGGTGCAGCAGCTCCGGCATGGCATGGTGGCTGGCGTCGCTCGCTGCCTCGCGTGGAGCTTCCTCGTAAACGGCAAGGGCCTGCAGGGCGCGTGCGGTCTCGTGGTTGGCATGGTCGAGCTGGTTGAGGTCGCCGAGGTCGGCGGCGGACCAGGCGAAGGGCAGGCGCTCGAACAGCGATATGCCTTCGAAATCCGCGGCTGCTTGTGCGCTCATGGCTGTTTCACCTCCACCGTGCGCAGCCGGGAAACGGAGGTGCCGGCCGCATTGCGGTCATAGGCGCGCATGGCCTTGCCGCTGCGCGCCGCGTCGACCTGCAGGCGCTGGCGCTCGGCCTGCACCCGCTGGATGGTCTGGTCGTTGCGGCTGAGCAGCTCGCGCAGCAGCTCGCGGCAGGCCGGCAGGCCGGAAGCCGGGGCACCATCGCCGCACAGCCCCGCCAGCAGGCGGCGGCGTTCGTCGTCGAGCGCGCCGGCCTCGGCCCACTCGCCGCGCTCGACATGCTGCTCGACGGCCTCGGTGAGCAGCAGGATCTGGTCCAGGCCATGCATGCCGGTCAGCCCGCCTTCAGGCCTGCACCGGCGCGCCGGCGTCCGCCGGTGCACGCGCGGCGCCGGCGATCCCCGCCCAGCCGGAGCGGATTTCGTCGAGCAGCCCGGCCACTTCCGCCAGGCAGGCCGCGTCGTTGCGGAAGTTGGCCTCGACGAGCCGCCGCATCATGTATTCGTAGAGCCGCTCCAGGTTGGCGGCGATCTCGCCGCCGCGCGCCGGGTCGAGCGAGGTGCGCAGGCCATCGATGAGGCTGATGGCACGGCCGATGGCCTCGCCCTTGGCGGCGACCTCGTTGCGCTGCATGTGCCCGGTGGCCGTGACGATGCGGTTGATGGCGCCATCCATCATGCACAGGATGAGCTGCGTGCGATCGCCACTGGCCGCGCCGTAGGCGTCGTTGGTACGGTACTGGCCGAGGGCGCTGCTGGAAGTCCTGTTCATCTGCTGTCCTGCTGGTGCCGGCCGGCTCAGAGCCTGGCAAGCTGCTGCGTCAGGTAGTTGCTGGTCTGCGTGAGCTGGCTCATCAGGGTGTCCAGCGCCAGGAATTGCTTGCGGTAGCGGTCCTGGACCTTCTCCATTCGGCTGTCCAGCGCGGTACGCCGCTCGCCGATGTCGCTCAGGCGTTCCTTGAGCGTCTGTTCCTTGCTCTGCATGCGGCCGCTGCTGCCGAGCACGTCGTCGACGATGGCCTTCATGCGCACGGCGATGCCATCTCCCTCGCCGGCCAGCACCCGGCCGACGCCGTCGAAGTCCGCGGCCACCGCCTTGTCGAACTTGCTGCTGTCCAGGCTGAGTTTGCCCTTGGTGTCCGAGCTGATGCCGATCTCCGTCAGCGTGCGGAAGGGATCGGTCGACTCGCCCACCGAGCGGCCGAGGGCCTCGCGCAGCGCGCCGCGGATGGCGCGCGTGGCGGCGTCGCCGAGCAGCGGGCCCGCGGACTTGGTGTCGGCGTTGTAGGCGGTGAGTTCGTTGATGGTGCCGACGACGGCGTTGTAGGCCTCGACGAACTTGCCGAGCGCGGCACGCGCGGCTTCCTTGTCGTAGGCGACCTGCAGGGTCACCGGTACGCCCGGCTCCGCCTTGAGTAAATCGATGGTGACCCCGGGGATGGCGGAATCGATGCTGTTGCCGGAGCCGGTGACCGCCAGGCCGTCGATGGTGAGGCTGGCATCGGCCGCGGCCGCGGACTCGGTCATGCTGTTGCTGGTGCCGGCACCGAACTCCAGCGCTTCCAGCGGGCTGCCCGGGGCGATGGCATCCACGGTGATGGCATGGCTGGCACCGGTGCTCGTGGCGGTCAGGATCAGGTGGGCGCCATCGGCACCCGTGACGATGCTGGCGCGCACACCGGGATTGTTGCCCGATGCGTTGATGGCATCGCGTATCCCGGCCAGCGTGTTGTTGGCCGGGGTGATCTCGATCTGCATGCTGCTGGCGCCGCTGCCGATGAGCAGCTGGCCCTCGCCGACCACGCTGTCTGCGCCGGCAAAGGCACCCGACAGCAGCCGGTGGGCCCGCGCCAGGGCGAGAACCTCGACCTCGTAGCTGGCAGGCGTGGCGTCGGTGGTCACCGTGGCGCTGATGCGGCCGTCGTCCGGGACAGTGGCCTTGCGCTGCTGGAACGAGTCGATGTCCGCCAGGGTGGCGACGGCGCTCTGAAACGTGGCGAGGGCGCTCTTCAGCCTGCCGATACCAGTGAGTTCCGCATTGGCCTTCGCTTCCTGGGAAGCGAGGCGCGTGGCCGCCGGCTGGCGCTCGGCGGAGACGAGCTGTTCGACGAGGCTCTTGACGTCGAGCCCGGATCCTATGCCTGGAGCAGTGATTGCCATTGCATCAGCCTGCCATGTGATTGCTGGGTCAGCGGGTCGCCGGTTGTCCGGGTCCCGCCCTCAGGCAGCAAGATCCGTGCCAGTCAGGCGAGATCGCTGACGCTGTGGAAGCCGCGGCTGTCGAGCGCGGCGGCAATGGCCAGCACGACTTCGGACGGCACCTGGCGGATCAGCTTCCCCGAGGCGTCGACCATGCGCATGACGGTGCGGCCACTGCCCGGATCCATCTGGAATTCGAGCTGCCGCTGCGAGTCGCGCAGGTAGCTGTTGATCTGCTCGACTGCCTTTTCGATGCTCGCGACGTCCATCACCGGCGCGGGAGCCGGCGACGATTTGCCGGCTGGCGGCAGGTCCTTGCCACCTTCCGCATGGGTCGGCTGGGGTCGGCCGCTGGCCGGCGCGGCTGGCGCCGGATGGCTGCCTGTTGCCATGACGTTCATCTATCGCCTCCGCAACCTGGTCGCTTCTCGATCGCCGCGAAGCGGTGGCCGGCATCCTGCCGGCCACCGCCCGCGTTTCGTCACTCTCGCGCCTAGCCGCGGAGCAGACCCAGCACCACCTGCGGGGCGGCGTTGGCCTGGGCCAACACGGCCACACCGGCCTGCTGCAGGATCTGCGCCTTGGTCAGCGATGCCGTCTCGGCGGCGAAGTCCGCGTCCTGGATGCGGCTGCGGGACGCCGTGAGGTTCTCCGACACCGCCTGGAGGTTCGAGATCGTCGACTCGAAGCGGTTCTGGATGGCGCCGAACTGGCTGCGCAGCGAGGACACCGAGGTCAGTGCCGCATCCACGCGCTGGATGGCGCTGTTGGCGTTGGCCACCGAGGTGACCGCGACCGAGGCCAGCGTGGTGGTGTCCTTGGCAATCGAGGTGACACTGAAGCCGATGTCCGCCTGGGTGCCGCCGAGGGTGATGTTCTCGGAGGCCGCCAGCGTCAGCGTGCCACGCAGCGTGCCTTCCTGGGCGGCGGCGATGCCGGTGCCCGAGGCGGTGCCCGTGCCGTTGGCGATGGTCTCGGCGACCACCACGTTGCGGCCGTCAGCGGCCGTGAGCGTCAGGCTCGAGCCGGACACGGAGGCCGAGACGCCCGTCTGCGCGGAGAACAGGTTCACCTGCGCGGCGACGTCGGCCACCGTCAGCGAGCCGCCGCTGGCGATGTTGCCGGTGCCCGCGTAGATGGCCACGCCGTTGACCGTCAGGTTGTAGGTGGAGGTGCCACCCGCGCTGCTGACCGTGTTGAAGGTGCCCGTGCTGGCGTTGGTGGCCGTGGCGGTCAGGCCCGAGACGCCGGCGCCGTTGATCGCCTGCAGCTTGGCCCAGGCGCTGTCGGAGGTCTGGCCGGCCTGCGTGCCCGCGGTGCTGGCACGGACGGAAACAGCCGTTCCGGTCCCCACGGCGATGGTCACGCTGCCATCCGTGAGTGCGTTGGCCGTCACGGCGCCGCCGGTGGCGGTGGCGATCTGGCCAAGCTGGTCGGCGCGCACGCCGGTGGTCAGGTTGACGTTGATCGTCTCGCCGACGTTGGCACCGACCTGGAACTGGGCGGAGCCGAAGCTGCCGTCGAGGACCTTCTGGCCGTTGAACGAGGTCTGCGAGGCGATCCGGTTCACTTCCGCCAGGCGCTGCTGGACTTCCTGGTCCAGGGCGGCGCGGTCGGAGGCGGAGTTGGTCGCGTTGGCGGACTGCACGGCCAGCTCGCGGATGCGCTGCAGGTTGTTGGTCAGCTCGTCGAGCGCGGACTCGGCGGTCTGCGCGAGGGAGATGCCGTCGTTGGCATTGCGCACCGCCTGGTTCAGGCCGCGGATCTGCGTGGTGAAGCGGTTGGCGATCGCGAGGCCGGCGGCATCGTCCTTGGCGCTGTTGATGCGCAGGCCGGACGAGAGCCGCTGCAACGCGGTCTGCAGCGTGCTGTCGGAACGCGACAGGTTGCGCTGGGCGTTCAGCGACAGGACGTTGGTATTGATGACTACTGGCATGACGGCCCTCCTTAAGGGTCTTCGGTTCCTGGTCAGGCGTGCTCTGCGGATCCTGTCGCCCGCATGCCTTGCGGCGGGGGCTTCGTCGGAGGCCGTGGAGCCTTTGCGACGGTTTTATCGGCAGTCCCGCGAATGCCTTGAAGCGGGGAAGCGTGACCGGGTTCGCAGATTGGCGCTGTCGCGCCGGTGCCGTGCCCCGGGGACGGGGCCGGAAGGCCGCGGCGCGGCCTAGAGCAGGTCGAAGAGCGAGAGGCTGCGCGTCTGCGCGAAGACCTTCTGTGCGGCTTCCAGGCCGGTCAGCTGGGTCTCGAGATCGGAGATGGCCTTCGGGTAGTCGACGTCGCGGACGCTGGAGAGGGTGGTCTGCAGCTGCAGGGCCAGCTCGTCGTTGTTGGACTTCTGCTCGTCGACCGCCGCCAGGCGGGAGCCGACGCCGCTGCGGACATCGTCGAGGTGCCGTTCGGCCTGGTCGAGGTCGAGCAGCACGGCATTGAGGCGCGTCTGGAATGCGGCCCGGCCCCGGGGCGAGGCGCTGTCGCTCTCCAGCGCACCGGCCAGCCGGTCGACCATGGCGAAGATGCTGTCGTGGTCGCTGGCGGCGATGCTGAAGCTGTCGCCCGCCGCCGGCGCGCCATTGAACGTGACCGAGATGCCACGGAACTGGATCGCGTCGCCCGTCTGCCAGCTGCCGCTGGCGATGGTGGCGCCGCCGGAATCGGTGACCGTCCAGGCGCCCGGTCCGGTGAAGCTGACGGTGTAGTCGTCGGCAACCCATGAAGAGGGATCGGTCACCGTGGCCGCGGAGAAGAACGCCGTGCCCTGGTTGCCGGCATTGCCGGTGACCGAGAAGCTGCCGTTGCCGTTGCGGATGCGGAAGAACACGTCCGATCCCGCATCGCCCTCGCGCAGGCTGCGGTTCTCGCCGACCCGCTGCAGGCGCACGCCGTCGTCGCCGTTGTACACCGCGACGCCGCCGCTGAGGGTCACCGGCTGGCCGGCCACGGCATTGCCGCCGAACAGGTAGCGCCCTTCGCCATCCTGGCTGTTGGCGCTGTCGACCATGCCGGCGAGCAGTTCGCGGATCTCGGCGGCTATGGCCTTGCGGGTGTCGTTGGTCTGCACGCCGCCGCCGGCCTCGACCGCGAGCTCGCGCACCCGGGCCAGCGCATCCTGCACGTTGCTGAGCGCGCCTTCCTCGAGCGACAGGCGCCGGCGCACCGCCTCGCCGCTCGCCTGGAAATTCTCCAGCCGGCCGAGGCCCTGCTTGAGCGAGACCACCTGGCTGGCACCGCCGGGATCGTCGCCGGCGGTATTGATGCGCAGGCCGGAGCTGACCTGCTTCTGGATGCGGGCCATCGCCGCCTGGCGCCGGTAGACGTCAGCCAGCCACTGGACCTGGATGGACTTGGATGAGACACGCATGGCTAGTTCAGGATCCCGAGCAGGGTGCGGAACAGGTCGTCGGAGACGCCGATCATCTTGCTGGCGGCCATGTAGGCCTGCTGGTAGCGCAGCATGTTGGCGGCTTCCTCGTCGAGATTGACGCCGGACGCTGCCTCGACGTCGATGCCGGCCTGCTCCTGCAGTGCCGCCTGCACGTCGGCGTCCTGCCGGCTGCGCTGGGCGGCGGCACCGACGCTGGAGAGCAGCCGCGAGGACAGCTGGTCCACGGAGATCTGGCCGGCGCCGAGGAAGCCCCGGGTGCCCGTGCCGGCCAGTGCCAGGGCATTGCTGTTGTCGCCACTTCCGGGACCGGTGGGGCGGATGCCGAAGCGGTCACCGGCCGCCACGCTGCCCGCGAGCCGCACCGTCCAGCCGTTGAAGCTGATGATGCCGCCGCTGCCCAGGGCAAGCGGGCCGCTGAGGTCGTTGTTGCCGGCATCGTAGATGCGGTAGCTCGTCGGCGAATCGAAGCGCACTTCCACCGGTTGCAGCAGGCTGGCGTTGCCGGTGTCGGGCGGGGCGGCCATGCTGATGGTGGCGCTGCCCGAATTGGCGAGAGCACGCGAAGCCGCCACCGGACCGGCGGCTGCGATGGCTGCCGGATCGCCGATGGCCAGGCCGATGCGGCCCGCCGCGTCGGCGACCGGCCGGACGAGGAAGCGGTCGCCGCTGGCCGCGCCGGGGCCGACCACCACCGCGACGCCATCGAAGCTGAAGGGATTGGCGGCGGTGCCGGTACCGGTCATGGCGAGTACCTGGCCGGTGCTGCCGTCGCGGAGCGACCAGGTCGCGCCATCGAGGCGCAGCTCGTAGTCGCGGCCCTGCAGGCTGGCCGGGTTGGTGATCGTGGCGGTCACGGACGCCGTGCCGGTGTTGCGGGCATCGTGCAGCACCGTCGGCGTGCCGGTGGTGAAGAAATCGCCACCGAGGTTGCCGTTGGCATCGACGCCCATGGCGTGCTGGGCATTGAAGGCGCTGGCGAGGCTGGTCGCCAGCAGTCCCAGCTCGCGCCGCGCCGGGTCGAGCGCCCCGTTGCGGAATGCCAGCAGGCCGCCGAGCGTGCCACCGGTCACCTGCCGGCCGATCGGCCGCGCTTCGGTACCGAAGTCGATGCTCAGGCTGCCGCGCGTCGGATCGAAACTGTCCGGGGACAGGGTCAGGGTGGCGCTGTTCATGCCCAGCACCAGCGGCTGGCCGTTGCCGACCATGACGTTGGTGGTGCCGTCGGCCTGCGGCACGACGGTGATGTCGAGTTCGCCGCTCAGCTGGGCCAGCAAGGCATCGCGCTGGTCCGCCAGGTCGTTGCTGCCGGAGATGCCGCGGCCGATGGCGGCGTTGATGTCGGCCAGCTGGGCGGCGATGTTGCTGACGCGGGTGGCGGAGTCCTGCAGGCGCCGGTTGATCTCGTTGTCCAGGCCGCGCAGCTGCGAGTCGAGCTGCTGGAACCGTTGCATCAGCGAATCGCCCTGCTGCAGCAGCTGCTGGCGGTTCGATGCCGAGCTCGGGTCGCGCGCGAGCAGCTCGACCTGGTCGAAGAACGACTGGATGGCGCTGTGGATGCCGTGGTCGGGACTGCCGAGCAAGGTGTCCAGGCGCGCCGTCATGTCGGCCATCGCCGTGGCGCGTTCGCTGCTGCTGGTGGCCCCGCGCAGCGCCTCGGTGAGGAAGCTGTTGACCATGCGCTCGACGCCGACCACGCGCGCGCCGGAACCCAGGTCCGCCGTGAGGCCGGCACCCGCGGTGACGCCCTCCACCTGCACGATGCGCCGGCGCACATAGCCGTCGGTGCCGGCATTGGCCACGTTGTTGCTGGTGGTCTCCAGGCCCCGCTGTGCGGCGACCAGTCCGGTCAGTGCGGTGTTGATGATCGACATGGCATGGGTTCCATCGCGGTCTTCGTCGGGTCTTCAGTGGCTACCGCTGCCCTAGGGCTTCGGCATGCCCACGAAATTCTTGAGGCCGTCGAGCACCTCGTTCAGGCGCGTGCCACCGAGGATTGAACGTAACTTCTGCGCATAGGCGGGATCGGTGGCGTAGCCTGCCGCCTGCAGCGAATCGGCGAATTTCCCGGCCTGGGTACCTTGGCGCAGGGCATCCGTGTAGCGCGGGTTGGTCTTCAGGAACTGCACATAATCCGCGAAGGCGGCACCGAGGTCCGGGTAGGCGCGGAAGGCGGCCATCTTCGGCCTGGGCAGGCCATCCTCGAATTCCAGTGTGCGCACCGTCACACGCGCGCCGTCCCAGCCGCGGTCGGCCTTGATGTTGAAGGGGTTGTTGCCGCTCATGCCCTGGCCGTCGCGGGCCAGCTTGCGGCCCCAGCCGGTTTCCAGCGCGGCCTGGGCGATGATGGCCTTCGGGTCCACGCCCAGTTCGCGGCCCGCGGCCTGCGCATGGGGCAGGACATCGCGGACGAATTCCTCCGGCGAGGCCGGGTGCCAGTCCTGCCAGGACGGCCCGGTCCGCTCGCTGCCGGCAGTGGCTGTCTCGGGCAAGGCCAGCGACGGCAGCATCGCCGCCGCGGCCAGCTCCTCGTGCCCGGGCCGGGTAACCCGGAACTGCGCCAGGGGCGCCGAAGGATCGGCCTTGCCCGGCGCCATGACCTGGTCGCCGGCATCCGGCGCGCGCAGCGATGCCGCCTGCGCGGCGGCGGGCGCGAGCTGGCGGGTGAGGACCGTGGCCAGGCCCAGGCCTTCGCCACGGGTCATTTCCATGGCGATCTGCTGGTCGAACATGTCGCGGTAGGTGGTGTCGCTGCCATCGCCGAAGACGTCACTGGCCTGGCGCATGCTCTGCAGCATCATCTGCACGAACAGCGCCTCGAACTGGCGCGCGGCTTCCGGCGTCACCGTGCCGGCATCGCGGGCGGCCATCGCACGCATCTGCGCCAGGCCGGCGAAGTCGGTGGCGGTGCGTGGCGCCTGGGTCGTGCTGGCGTCGAGATTGCCGGTGATGCCTGCCATGGCCGGTGCCCGTCAGATCACCAGCAGTTCGGCGCGCAGGGCGCCGGCGGCGCGCAGCGCCTGCAGGATCGCCACCAGGTCGCCCGGTGCGGCACCGACCTCGTTGACGGCCCTGACGATGTCGTTGAGGTCCACGCCGGCCTTGAACAGGAACATGTGGTTGTTGCCCTGGCTGACGTCGATGTTCGACTGCGGTGTCACCACCGTCTGACCCTGCTCGGCGAAGGGCTGCGGCTGGCTGACATTGAAGTCCTCGGTGATGCTCACCACCAGCGAGCCGTGCGAGACGGCGGCCGGCGTCACCCGCACCTGGGAATTGATCACCACGGTGCCGGTGCGCGAGTTGACGATGACCCTGGCGGGCGCATCGCCCGGGGTCACGTCCAGGTTCTCGATGGCGGACAGGAAGGAGATGCGGGCCGCCGCGTCCTGTGGCGCCGCGACGCGGATCGAGGTCGGGTCCAGCGGCAGCGCCGTGCCGGCGCCGAGCAGCCTGTTGATGCTATCGGCGAGGCGCGTCGCGGTGGTGAAGTCGGGCTGGTTGAGGTTGAGCATCAGGTGGTCGGTGCCGGCGAACTGCGTCGGCACGGCGCGTTCCACCGTGGCGCCATTGGGAATGGTGCCCACGCTGGGCACGTTGATGGAGATCTTCGAGCCATCCTGCCCGGATATGCCCAGGCCGCTCACCGCGAGGTTGCCCTGGGAAATGGCATAGATCTGCCCGTCCATGCCCTTGAGCGGCGTCACCAGCAGCGTGCCGCCCCGCAGGCTCTTGGCGTTGGCGATGGAGGACACCGTGACGTCGATCGTCTGGCCGGGCTTGGCGAACGGCGGCAGCTCGGCGCTCACGGCGACCGCGGCGATGTTCTTCAGCTGCAGGTTGGAGCCTGGCGGCAGGGTGACGCCGAGGCGTTCCAGCATGCTGATCAGGCTCTGGGTGGTGAAGGGCGCCTGGGTGGTCTGGTCGCCGGTGCCATCGAGGCCCACCACCAGGCCGTAGCCGATCAGCTGGTTGTTGCGCACGCCGGCCACGGTGGCCACGTCCTTGATGCGCTCGGCGCGTGCTTCGGCGCCAAGCTGCATGAGCAGCAGCATCATGCCGGCGAGCAGCCAGGTGGTCTGCACGAGGCGGGCATTGTGGCGGGGATTCATGGGGCGGGGACTCCTGTGTCCGGTCGGCGCGGCACGCCTCACAGCGGCCAGAACTTCATGAAGAATCGCGTGATCAGCCCCGGGCGGTTGGCGTCGGGGACCAGGCCGTTGCCGCTGTAGGTGATGCGGGCATCGGCCACCTTGTAGGAGGGTATGGAGTTGTCCACGGCCACGTCCGCCGGGCGCACGATGCCGGAGATCTGCACGTATTCCTCGCCCTGGTTGAGCGTCAGCCACTTCTCGCCACGCACCCGCAGGTTGCCGTTGGGCAGCACCTCGGCCACGGTCACGGTGATGTTGCCGTCGAGGCGGTTGCTCTGGCTGCTGGAGCCCTTGCCGTTGAATTCCTGGTCGGTTTCCCAGCTGTTGCTGAGGATCTCCTTGCCGTTGGAGGTGACCGGGCCGCCCAGCAGCGTCGGCGAGCCGGTGTCGGTCTTGCTCTCCTTGCTGGCGTCGGTGCTCGCGCTCTTCGAGGCCTGGGTGCGCTCGGCCAGCCGCACCGTGATGGTGTCGCCGACGCGCCGCGCCTTGTTGTCCTCGAACAGGGCGATGGACGTGGTGGGCCGGTACACGGCGCCGCTCTCCGGCGGCGGCAGGGCCGCCTCCTGCGGGATGGCGGCCGGGTAGGCGCCCGGCTGCTGGCCGACGACGCTGCTGCAGGCGGCCAGCACCAGCAGGGCGGCGACGATGGCGGAGCGGACGATGGGGCTGCTCATGGGGATGCCTGCCTACAGGTTGTTGTTCAGGTACTGCAGCATCTGGTCGCTGACCGCGATGGCCTTGGAGTTCATCTCGTAGGCGCGCTGCGTCTCGATCATGCCCACCAGCTCCTCGACCACGTTGACGTTGGAGCCCTCCAGCGCGCCCTGCACCAGGTCGCCACGGCCCTCGAGGTTGGGGTTGCCGATCTGCGGCGTGCCGCTGGCGGCGGTCTCGACCAGCATGTTCTGGCCCCGCGGCTGCAGGCCGGCGGGGTTGATGAAGTCGGCGATCTGCAGCGTGCCCAGGGTCACCGGATCCACCTGGCCCGTGACCTTCGCCTGGATCAGGCCGTCGGGCGAGATGGTGACGGCAGTCACGCCGTTCGGCACCGTGATGGACGGCTGGATCTCGTAGCCCGAGGCAGTCACCAGCCGGCCCTCGGAATCGATCTTGAAGGAACCGTCGCGGGTGTAGGCCTGCGTGCCATCGGGCAGCAGCACCTGGAAGAAGCCGCGGCCGCTGATCATGACGTCGAAGGGGTTGCCGGTGTTGACCGTCGAGCCCTGGTTGAAGGTCTTCTCGGTGGCCACGACGCGCACGCCGGTGCCGAGCGTCAGCCCGGTGGGCTTCTCGGTGTTCTGCGAGGTGGCGCCGCCCGCCTGGGAGACGTTCTGGTAGAGCAGGTCCTCGAAGATGGCCCGGCCCTTCTTGAAGCCGTTGGTGTTGACGTTGGCCAGGTTGTTCGAGACCACGGTCATGCGCGTCTGTTGCGCATCGAGACCGGTTTTTGCGACCCACAGTGATTCCATGTTGCTTGCTCCTGATCACGCCGCCTCGTGCGGCTGGCCTCAGCCGCCGGCCCGCATCAGGCGGGCAGTGGCAGCCTCGTTCTCGTCCGCCGCGTGCATGGCGCGGACCTGCATCTCGTAGGCGCGTGACAGCTCGATCATCTCGACCAGGGCTGCCGTGGCATTGACGTTGGACGCTTCCAGCTCGCCGCTGGCGATGGTCACCGTGGCATCCGCCGGCGCCTCGCTGCCATCGGCCATGCGGAACAGCCCGTTGTCGGACCGCAGCATCTCCTCCGGCGGCGGATTGACCAGCCGGATGCGGTCCACCACCGCGATGGCATTGGGAGTCTGGCCCTGCGGCACGATGGAGATCTGCCCGTCGTTGCCGATGTAGAGCTGCTGGAAGGCGGGAATGGAGATCGGCCCGCCGCTGCCCTTCACCAGTTCGCCGGAAGCGGTTTCCAGCAGGCCGGCGGCATTGATGCGCAGGTTGCCCGCCCGGGTATAGGCCTCGTTGCCTGCCGCATCCTGCACGGCGATCCAGCCCTGGCCCTGGATGGCGATATCCAGCTCCCGCCCGGTGTGCATCATGGTGCCGACGTCGGGGTTCCAGGCATCCGGCAGCGAGACGGGGTTGACGCGCGTGGCCAGCCCGGGGCCGCCGACCGCGGCGCTGTCCACCGCCCGGCGCACCTCGCGGAAGCCGGTGGTGCTGGCGTTGGCGATGTTGTGGGCGACCACCGACTGGGCCCGCATGGCCTCGCGGGCGCCGGTCATGGCGACGTAGATCATGCGGTCCATGGCAACCTCGTCCCGCTAGGCGGCTCAGCGGATGTTGATGATGGTCTGGGTGACCGTGTCGAGCGTCGAGATCACCTGGGCGTTGGCCTGGAACAGGCGCTGGCTGGTGATCATGCGTACCAGCTGCTCGGTCAGGTCCACGTTGGAGGACTCCAGCGCGCCGGACTGGATCACGCCGAAGTCGGACTGCGTGGCCTGGCCGCGCTGCGGGACGCCCGAGCGGAAAGTTTCCTGGAACGATGTGTCACTCACCTTGAGCAGTCCTTCCGGGTTGGAGAAATTGGCGAGGGCGATCTGCCCGAGGGCCGTGGACTCGCCGTTGGAGAAGCGGGCAAAGACCACGCCCGAGGGATCCACCTCGAAGCTGCGCAGCCGCCCGGCGGCCTGGCCGTCGGGGGCGATCTGGTTGACGACGAAGGTCGAGCCGTACTGCGTGGAGCGGCTCATGTTCAGCGTGATGTTCATCGCCGCGGCGCCATTGCCCGGGTTGAAGCCGGTGAAGGCCAGCTGGCCGTTGGCCGGCGTGGTCATGGCACCGGAGGAATTGAAGGCGAACGGCTGCGGGGTCCCGACCTGGGTGCCATCGATGCTCATGGCGGCGTTCCAGCCGCCGGCCGTGGCGATGAAGTAGAACGTGGTGTCGTGGGCCACGCCCAGGGAGTCGTAGGTGACGCTGGAGGTGCTGTGGTTGTACGACTGCGGGTCCGTCAGGTCGAAGGGCGAAACGCTGGGCACCGCGGCCCCGGCCGGCAGGTTGATGTTCATGTCCACGGCATTGGTCGGCTGCGGCGGCGAGGTATCGGTGGTGAAGCGCAGGTCGGTGAGTGCGCCGGTGTTGAAGGTGCCGTCGCCACGCGGCGGGTACACCTGCAGCCGCTCGCGCTCCGAGTTCTCGACGTAGCCGCTGGAGTCGAGGCCGAATGCGCCGACTCGCGAGTACACCAGGCTGCCGTTGTCGCTCACCACGAAGAAACCCTTGCCGCTGATGGCGAGGTCGAGCTGCCGCTCGGTGATGTCGACGTTGCCCTGGGTGAATTCCTGGCGCACCTCGGCGAGGCGCACGCCGTTGCCGATGCCGATGGCCTCGCCGGAGAACACGTCGGCGAATTCCGCGCGCGAGGACTTGAAGCCGGCGGTATTGGCGTTGGCGATGTTGTTGGAGGTGACCTGCAGGTCGGTGGAGGCGGCGTTGAGTCCGCTCAGTGCAATCTGGAATGACATGTCTTGGCTCCTGTGGAGAGGGTGTCCGTGATTTCGCCTGGGGGTTGCGGTCAGTAGATGGCCTTGACGTCGGCGAGGCCGATCTTCTGGCCATCCTCCGTGGCCAGCGTCGCGCGCTGGCCGTCGCCGCCCAGGGAGACGCTGGTGACGCGCTTCGCCAGGCTGGTGTCGAGCGCCAGCTGCCGGTCGCCGTCGTGGTAGCCGGCCTTGATGGTGTAGGTGCCGGCGGGCGCCGCCGCGCCGGCGGAATTCATGCCGTCCCATTCGAAGGCTGCCTGGCCGGCGGCGCGGCTGCCGAGCGGGATCTGCCGCACCAGTACGCCGCGGGCATCGAGGACGCTGACCACGCCGGTGGCGGTGGCGGCCGGCAGCGTGACCTCGCCGCGGACCGGGTGCCCGGCCGACCAGCTGGCGCTGCCGGAGGGGACCAGCACCTCGTGGCCGACGACGGCCGAGGCCTGTAGTGCCTGCGCCGCATAGGTTGCGTCCGCCAGGGTCTTCATCGAGCTGTTGAGCTCGGAGATGCCGGCGACGCTCGAGACCTGCGCGAGCTGCGTCAGGAACTCGGACGGGTCCTGCGGCTTCAGCGGGTCCTGGTTCCTGAACTGCTGGATCATCAGCTTCAGGAACTGTTCCTGGCCGAGTTCGCTGCTGCCCTTGGTGGTTTTCGTCGGCAGCTGGTACGACGGGTCGAGGCCGCCCGGCAGCGGGTTCGTGGGGTTGTTGCCCGTGATCGTGGTCATGGCTCAGTGCTCCAGTGGGCTAGGAGCCCAGCGAGAGGGTGCGGAGGAAGAGTTCCTTCGAGGTGTTGAGCACCTCGATGCTGTTCTGGTACGAGCGCGAGGCGGAGATCATGTTGACCATCTCGTCGACGACGTTGACGTTCGACATGTAGACGTAGCCGTCGGCATCCGCCTGCGGATGGCCCGGCTGGTAGACCCGCGGTGGCGGGGCCTGGCTTTCCATGACGCCGGCCACCCGTACCGAGGCTGCGGCGGGATCGCCGCCCTGATCCTGCAGCACGGTCTGGAAAACCGGCTGGCGGGCGCGGTAGGCGTCCTCGGCCTTGCCGGCGGCGCTGTTGGCGTTGGCCAGGTTGCTGGCAGTGGCATTGAGACGCACCGACTGCGCGCTCATGGCGGCGCCGGCGATGTCGAAGATGTTGAGCAGTCCCATGATCAGCGACCTCCGGTGATGGCCATGCGCAGGCCGCGGATGCGCATGTCGAGGAAGGCGAGCGAGGCCTGGTAGCGCGTGCCGGTCTCGGCGATGGCCGCGCTTTCCTTCTGCGCATCGACGGTGTTGCCGTCGAGGCTGGGCTGCTCGGGCACGCGGTACAGCGCGGCCGGCTGGCCCCCGGCAGCCGCTCCTTGTATATGGCCGGGTCGCGTGGCCTCCAGGGCCACGGTCCCGCCGGCGTCGGCAGCAGCCAGGGCGGCCTTGAAATCGATGTCGCGCGCCTTGTAGTTCGGCGTATCGGCGTTGGCCATGTTGGCGGCCAGCAGCTCGATGCGCCGGCTGGCGAGCGTCAGCACCCGCTCGTGGGGTGCGAAGACCTGGTTGATGTCGATGGGCATGGGATGCTCCCGATGCGTCGCTGTCCTGCCCGGGTTGTTGCAAGAGCCGTGCCAGAGATGGCGGAGAGGGCGGCGATCACGGCTGGCGGCCTGCAGCGGCAGATCGCTTCCGGTCCTGCGGCAGCCGCCTGCAGCAACGGCAGGGACTTGCCGCTCCGGTTCCGACTGCAGGGTTTCAGCCATTCCGGGTCTACCGGGCACGCTTCTTGCAAAACACCTGCGCATGGAAGGAACACGACATCGTGCAAGCAAGAGCCGGGCCGTCGTCCTGCTGCTGGCCCTGCTGGCCACGGACGGTGTGCTGGCGGTGGCCGCGGAGGCACGCTTCGAGGCCGCGGCCGACATCAGGACCGCGGCCGAGGCCGCGGCGCGCGATCGCCTTGCCGATGTGCCGGGCCAGGTCACGGCGCAGGCCGAAGAACTGGATCCGCGGCTGCAGATGCCGGCCTGTGAGGTGCCGCTGGCCGCCACGGTGCCGCCGCGCCCACAGCTCAGTTCACGCCTGACCGCCGAAGTCCGCTGCAGTGGCGTTCGCCCGTGGCGGCTGTTCGTGCCGGTCAGGGTCAGCGTGCGCCAGGCCGTGGTGGTGACGGCCATGCCGCTCGAGCGCGGCAAGATATTGGCGCCTGGCGACGTAATCCTGGCGGACCGCGAGCTGGGGCTGATCGGCGGCGGTTACCTCACCAGCGTGGAAGCCGTGACAGGGCAGGTCCTGCGTCGTGCGGTACCCGCCGGCGCAGCCTTGTCGCCCTCGCTCCTGGAGGCACCCGTGCTGATCCGCAGGGGGCAGGCGGTGACGCTGCAGGCCCGGGCCGGGGCGCTGACCGTCCAGGCGCCCGCGGTGGCACGGGGTGACGGTGCCCTGGGCCAGCTGATCGAAGTGCAGAACCTTTCATCGAAAAAGCTTGTACAAGCTATTGTACAGAATGAAAAAATTGTAGAAATTCAGTTGCCCTGAACGAACCGCTAAAGGAATGGGCCCTGGCTGCCGATAAGCCTGTTGGAAGCTGGGACCGGGTCGAGGAGCGAGACATGGCTGACAAGATCAACGGCTACGGGAGGGTGGGCCTCGATGTGGCCCCCACACGGCCCCGTGCCGTCCATCGAACGGATGGTGAATCCGGCGCCACGGCGGCCCGGCGTGACAGCACTGCCACCGATGCCGTGGAAATCACCGGCACCGCCGCGCGCCTCAAGGCCATCGAGGCACGGCTCGCCGGGGTTCCCGAGGTCGATGCGGCGCGCGTGAAGGCCGCCCGCGAACGCCTGGAGTCCGGCGATTACAAGCCCGATCCTGCCCGTATCGCCGCGAAGCTGCTGCGCATGGACCGGGATTTCGGCTGAGACACCGGCATGCCCAGGGAACCCTTGCCTGACCGCGATCTCGCGCGACTGCTGGACCAGCAGATCGACGCCATGCAGGCCGTGCTCAGCTCGCTGGAAGAGGAGCGGCGTGCCCTTGCGGCCCGTGACGGGGACGCCTTGCTGAAAGCGGTCGGCAGCAAGGCCGAATCCATCGCTGCCGCCGGCGAGATCGACCAGCGCCGGCAGGCACTGCTCGAGCGCCTCGGCATCGGCGACCGCCCGGGTCGTGCCAGCCGCGGCTTCGGCGCCGACGCGGGCATCGGCCAGCGCTGGCAGCAGGTGCTGGCGCTGACGCGGCAGTGCCGCGCCCTCAACGATGCCAATGGCCAGCTCATCCGCGGCCAGCACCGGCGCATCGATGGCACGCTGCGCCTGCTGCGCGGCGAGCCTTCCGCCACCCCCGAGTACGGCCCGGGTGGCGAAGCCCGCGCCACCACCTCACGGCGCGCGCTCGCCAGCTACTGACAGCCATCGTTCGCGGGACGACGCGGCCTGCTGGCGCCGGCCGGCGCCGCAAAGCCTTCCATGCGCTGCTGCCGAGTCACTATACTGCCCATCGGGCCAGGCATCGCCCTGGCGCGGCGCTCTGGCACGCGCCTTTCCCGGTACGCATGAGGAGCAGGAGCATGGCTGGCAAGAACGTGATCGTCTTCCCGACCGATTTTTCGGAGGCGTCGCTCGCGGCGCTGCCCTGGGCGCGGCGCATGGCCGGACAGATGCAGGCGGAGATCCACTGCGTCTACGTGGTCGAGGAGCCGCACATCTACGCCACCCTGGACATGGGCCCGGTGCCGATTCCCTCGGTCGAGGAACTGTCGCGCAGCGCCGAGAAGCGCATGGCCGCCTTTGCCAGCGCCCACCTCAAGGAAGCCGGCATCGTCACCCGGGTGCTGGTGGGCCGGCCGGCGGAGGAAGTGGTGCGCTACGCCAGGGAGAAGAACGCGGGCCTCATCATCATGACGACGCATGGCTACAGCGGTGTCAAGCACGTGCTTCTCGGCAGCACGACCGAGGCGGTCCTGCGCCACGCCACCTGCCCGGTACTGTCGATCCGCAACGCCTGAGCCCGCGCTCCGCGTGATGGCTGCCGTTCCCGGCGTCGCGCTGTCATGCGCATCCTGACCGTCTGCGCCGAATATGCCCCGCTGGCCAAGGTCGGCGGCCTCGGCGACGTCACCGCCGGTCTCTGCACCTGGCTCGCTCGCCGCGGGCACGAGGTGCTGGTGGTGATGCCCTGTTACGGCGACATGCGGGCGCGTGGCCTCGGCATCGAGGCACATGCCGCGCTCGGCCCGCGACCGGTGCCCGGCAATGCGGCCGCGACCTATGCGGTGCACCGGCTGGCAGGGCAATCCGGTGGCGGCCCGGTGCCGGAGATCTTCGTGGTGGACGCACCCGCGCTGTTCGGTGGCGGCGTCTATGCCAGCGGCGCGGCCGAAGCCCTGCGCTTCATGCTGCTGTCGCGCGCGGCGCTGGAATTCGCCGGCATCGCCGGCTTCCGGCCGGACATCGTCCACTGCCACGACTGGCACGCGGCGCCGGCGGTGGTGATGCTCAAGGGACCGTTCCGGGCCGAGCGCGCCTTCCGCCAGTCCTACGCGGCGCTGACCATCCACAACATCGGTTACCAGGGCGTGTATCCCGCCGGCGTGCTCGATCGCGCCGGCGAGGCCTCGCTGCGGCCGATGCTCATTGCGGAAGATCCGGTACAGGACGACATCAACTTCCTCAGGGCCGGCATCGCCCACGCGGATGTCCTCACCACCGTCAGCCCGACCCATGCCCGCGAGATCCAGACCGAGGAGTACGGCAAGGGCCTCGACACGCTGCTGCGCCAGCGGCGACACCGGCTGGCGGGCATCCTCAACGGCGTGGACTACGCGCACTGGGACCCGGCCAGCGATCCGCTGCTGCCGGCGCATTACTCCGCCACGGCGCTCGCGGGGAAGGACCGCTGCCGCGCCGCGCTGGCGGCGGAGCTGGGCCTGCAGGCGGGGCAGGGCGTGCCGATCGTCGGCATGGTGTCGCGCCTCGCGCAACAGAAGGGCATCGACATCCTCATCCATGCCCTGCCGGCACTGCTCGCCGAGCGGCGCTTCTGCTGCGCGATCCTCGGCAGCGGCGAGCCCGGTTACGTCACCGCGCTGCGTGAGCTCGCCGCACGGTATCCGGGTCGCGTGGCGTTCGTCGAGGCGCAGGACGAAGGTCTCGCGCACCGCGTCTACGCCGGCAGTGATCTGTTCCTCGTGCCCTCGCTCTACGAGCCCTGCGGCCTCACGCAGATGTATGCCATGCGCTATGGCGCCGTGCCGGTGGTGCGCCGCACCGGCGGTCTGGCCGACACGGTGAGCCACTTCGATCCAGCCACCGGCCAGGGCACCGGCAGCGTGTTCCTCGATGCCGATGTCGGTGGCCTCGGCTGGGGCCTGCGTGCCGCACTGGACTGGCATGCGGTGCCGGCCCATTGGGCCCGCGTCGTCGCCAATGGCATGGCCGGCGACTGGTCCTGGGAGCACCAGGGCCCGCACTATGAAGCGCTGTTCACGCGGCTGGTGAATGGCGGCGCGACGGCGCCGCGCTCCTAGGCCCGGCCGGAGAGTACCGCGAGACGCCGGCAGCGATCCGCCAGGCTGGCGTCGAGCTGGCCCCAGTCGAAGCGCCAGCCCCAGTTGCCGCTGGGCGTGCCGGGGCGGTTCATGCGCGCCTCGCTGCCGAGGGCGAGGAGATCCTGCATCGGCAGTACGGCCAGGCTGGCGGCCGAGGCATAGGCGGCGCGGATCAGCGCGCCCGGCATGTCACCCGGTGTGCTCGCCAGGCAGGCGTCGACGCGCGCCCGCGTGCCCGCATCGAGGCTGGCATACCAGCCCATGGTGGTGTCGTTGTCGTGCGTGCCGGTGTAGGCGACCGCATTGGCGACGTGGTTGGCCGGCAGGTAGGGATTCTGTGGCGAGCCGTCGAAGGCGAACTGCAGCACCAGCATGCGCGGCAGCTCGAACCGGTCGCGCAGCGCGCGCACCGCCGGCGTGATGCTGCCGAGGTCCTCCGCCACCAGTGCGCCGATGCCGGTCTGTGCCGCGAGCGTCTCCAGCAGTTCGCCGCCGGGGGCGGGATGCCAGCGCCCGTCGCGCGCGGTGGCCGCGCCGGCGGGCACCTCCCAGTACGACTCCAGCGCGCGGAAGTGGTCGATGCGCAGCAGGTCGAAACGGTGCAGCTGGCCGCGGATGCGGTCCACCCACCAGCGGAAGCCCTCGGCGCGCATGGCATCCCAGTCGTAGAGCGGATTGCCCCAGAGCTGGCCGTCGGCGTTGAAGTAGTCCGGCGGCACGCCGGCCACCGCCTCGGGCCGGCCGGCGGCATCCACGCGGAACAGCTTGCGATGCCACCACAGCTCGACGCTGTCGAGATCGAGGTAGAACGGCAGGTCGCCGAACAGCAGGATACCCCGCGATCGGGCGTATTCGCGCAGCACCTGCCACTGCAGCTCGAACAGGTACTGCTCGAAGGCGATGCCGCGCAGGCTGTCGCGGCCCTGGGCCAGGGTCGTGGTCATCGTCGACGGGTCGCGCTCGCGCACCGCCTCCGGCCACTCCCACCAGGGCCGCCCGCCGGCATTGCGGCGGTGATGTTCGAACAGCGAGTAGGGCAGCAGCCAGCCGCGCTGCTGCTGGACGAACTGGTCGAAGGCAGCCCGCTCCGCGGAGCTGGCGTGGCCGCGGAACCCCTCGTAGCAGGCGCGCAGCCGGGTCTGCGCATCGGCGTCCACCAGCGATTCCGGCAGCCAGCCGCGGCTGACCAGATCGACGGGGTCGATGAGATCGGTGCTGCCCGCGTGCGCCGACTTCATCTGGTAGGGCGACAGGCTCTGGTCCACCGGACCGAGCGGCAGGGTCTGCCAGACGCTGAACCCGCATTCGACCAGCAGGTCGACGAAGCGCCGCGCATCGGCACCGATG
>JAANMW010000119.1_pt1 | contig 81467 bp, 68 predicted proteins | sample 7279671 | NCBI WGS metagenome assembly JAANMW01 (sample SAMN14094541, study PRJNA606508) | bioreactor metagenome | isolation source: A lab-scale SPAN reactor treating ammonium-rich wastewater day 247 | place: Ireland: Galway | collected 2017-09-19 | reverse complement strand
TCCAGCCGACACTCGTTCCATTGGCGAAGCCATTATGAACGATCAGCTGCGCGAGGAGTTCGATCGAAACATGGAGACCGACTTCTCGTTCTCCGTGCCGGGCCTGAGCCGCTTTCGCGCGAACGTGTTCCGCCAGCGCGGCTCGGTGGCCATCGTCATCTCCACCAACCCGCCGGCTCCGCCTACGATTGAAGAGCTGGGGTTGCCCGAGGCGCTCAAGACCCTGGCCCTGGAGGTGGACTCCGGCCTGGTGCTGATCACCGGCCCCAAGGCTTCGGGCAAATCCCATACCATGGCGGCTCTGGTCAACTACATCCTGGAGATGCGCACCTGCCAGATCGTCTCCATCGAGAACCCGATCGACTTTCTGCACAAGAACAAGAAGGGCGTCATCTGCCAGCGCGAGATCGGCACCGATACCAACTCCTACTCGACGGCCTTCAAGTCGCTGTTGCACCAGGGTGCCGACATTCTGGTGGTGTCAGGTCTGGACGAGTTCGATGTGGTGGATCGCATCTTGTCCATGTCCGCCGGCGGCAACCTGGTGCTGTGCACCGCCCAGGCTCCCAACGCCCAGGTGATGCTTGAGAACCTGATCGACTTCTACCCCCCGCACCGCCAGCAGCAGGCCCGCACCATGTTGAGCGTGGGCTTGCAGGCGGTCGTGTCCCAGATCCTCTGCAACAAAGCCGGCGGGGACGGCCTGGTGCCCGCCTTCGAGGTCTTGCTGGGAACGGCCCAGGTCAAGGCGCTCATCAAGGACGGCAAGTTCTTCCAGGTGCAGGGCGTGATGTCCACCTCTGGCCGCGAGCAGGGCATGATCAGCCAGGAGATGGCTTTGCGAGCTCTGCTCAAGAAGAACCTCATCACGCAAGATGAGGCGCTGCGCCGCTCGGTGCGACCCGAAGAGCTCAAGAAGGTCATGGCGCTGCCCTACTGACCTGCCATGCTCGACCCCAAACTTTTCCGCCGCGACCCGGATGCTGTTCGCGCGGGGCTCGCCCGGCGAGGGATGGATCTTGCCCCCGTGGAGCGATGGCTCGAGCTCGATGCCGAGCGCAAGACCCTCACCACCCTGACCGACCAGCTCAAGAATGAGCGCAACCAGGTCTCGACCGCCCTGGGCAAGATCAAGAAGGAGGGCGGCGACATCTCCGAGCAGTCGGCCCGGATGCGCGAGGTGGGCAACGAGATTAAGGCCAACGATGCCCGCCTGGCCGAGGTGGAGGGGGAGCAGAAGAGCCTGATCGAGGCTTTGCCCAACCTGCCTGATGAGCGCGTGCCCGATGGCCCCGACTCCGCTGCCAACTTGGTGGTGCGCAGCTGGGGCACCCCCAGGAAGTTCGATTTCCTCGCCAAAGCCCACTACGACTTCGGTGAGGAGCTGGACATCCTTGATTTCAAGCGGTCGGCTCGCATGTCGGGCTCGCGATTCTGGCTGCTCAAGGGCTTTGGCGCCCGCCTCGAGCGCGCCCTGGCCAGCTTCATGCTGGACGTGCACACCACCGAGCACGGCTATCACGAGATCCTCACCCCGGTGCTCGTCAATGCTCAGACCCTGTTCGGAACAGGCCAGCTGCCCAAGTTCGCGGCCGACCTGTTCCACTGCAGCGATACCGACCTCTACCTGATCCCCACCTCCGAGGTGCCCATCACCAACCTGCACGCGGGCGAGATCCTCGAGGCCAGCGAGCTGCCCCGCTACTACTGCGGTTGGTCCCCGTGCTTTCGCTCGGAGGCCGGCGCGGCCGGCAAAGATACGCGGGGGCTGGTGCGGGTGCATCAGTTCCACAAGGTGGAGATGGTCAAGCATACCCATCCCGACAGGTCCTTTGAAGAGCTCGAGAAGATGGTGCAGAACGCCGAAGTCATTTTGCAGCGGCTGGAGCTGCCTCACCGGGTGGTGCTGCTGTGCACCGGCGACATGGGGTTCTCGGCCGCCATGACCTACGATCTCGAGTTCTGGTCCCCGCCCCAGGACCGCTGGATCGAGATCTCCTCTTGCTCCAACTGCACCGACTTTCAGGCCCGTCGGGCCGCCATTCGTTTCCGCAACGCCCCGGGCGAGCCCACCGAGCTGGTGCACACCCTCAACGGCTCGGGGTTGGCCGTGGGCCGCACGATGGTGGCCATTCTGGAGAACTACCAGGAGGCGGATGGGAGCCTGACCATCCCGAAGGCACTGAGGCCCTACCTCGGAGGGATGGAGCGCTTCAGCCGTGCTGGTTGAGGCACGCCCCCTGTTCGCTCCTGGCCCTCGCCCCACCAGCGGTCCGTTGTGCGAGCGCCTGCACGCCGACATCGCCATTGTGGGAGCCGGGCCGGCCGGCCTGGCTGCCGCCCTCACCCTGGTGGGACACGACCTGGAAGTGGTGCTTCTCGAGGCTGAGGCTCTGGGAGCGCAAGGCGAGTCGCTCGGCCCGGGAGTGGCTCTGCCCGGCCTGGGCGAGCATTACGACACGATCTGCAACTCGCTGGGCCAGACCTCGGCCCACTGCTGGTTCGACCTGAGCCTGGAAGGAGTGGCCGCCCTGGAAGGCTGGCTTGAGGATTCTCAGCGCGGCGGGCTGCTCGAGCTGGCCGTCAACCAGGCCGAGCTCGAGGAGATGACGCGAGGTATTCGAGCCATGACCGAGGACGGCTTTCAGGCCCGCATGATGAGCGAGGCAGCCGCCACCAACCTGGTTAGCGTGGACGGGAACGTTGGGGCTACCTACCTGCCTGGCGCCCTTACCTTTGACCCGGCCCTGGCCCTGCAACGGTTGGGCGGGCTCTTCGTGGCGCGGGGAGGACGCCTGTTCGAGATCTCGCGTGTGGAGCGACTGGGCCTGGACGAAGGGGCCGGGGTGGTTCTGCACACTGAGCGTGGCCAGGTCGAGGCCGAAGTCGCCCTGCTCGCCCCCGGGGCGGGGCTGAATGAGCTGGTAGGGCCCGGTATGGACCGCCTGGTCTTTCCCCTGCGAGGTCAGTGCCTGGCCACGGCGCCTGCGGCGGCCAGGCTGGAGGGCTCGACGGTGGTGGTCAGCGCCAACCGCAGCCATGAGATCTATCGCTCTCTGAAGGACGGTGGCTTTCTGGCGGCTGGCATCAATCCCAACTCGGGCTGGGACGAGAAGACCTACAAGCTGGAGGTGGATCGCGCCTTTCAGAGCTACCTCGAGAAGACCATGCACGAGCGGTTGCCCGAGACCCGGGGCCTGGAGGTCACCCACCGCTGGGCCAAGATCTACAACTACACTGCCGACGGCTTGCCGCTGCTCGGACCCATGCCGGGAGACATTCGCTTCCACCTGGCGACCGGCTTTGCAACCCGTTCCTGGAGCACGGGCGTGGGAGCAGGGCAGATGCTGGCCCGCATGCTGCTTGGCGAGACCGTGCGCTTTCCTCACGGCTGCTCGCCGCGGCGCTTTCTTTAGACTCCTCTCGGGCGGACTCAGCATCAGCGTCTCCTCGGTCGCGTGGAGCTCAGCGCGGATATTCTGCTGAATCCATGACGGCCTCCAGCTCCTGGCTCCCTATCGAGACGTTTCCTTCCTCGCGAGCGATCAGATCTCCGAGAAGCGCCGACCGCTCTCCGAACCGACGATGCTCTCGCTCTTCGGCCCTCAAATCGAGACTCACATTCGCGCAGGACGAGGATTGACATCACTGATGCTGCCGAGGTAGCATCAAGTATGCGAACCACGGTCACTTTCGACCCTGACGTCTATATTCGTCTCCAAGAGGTGGCTCGGGAGCGAGGGCAGAGCATCCGAGTCGTCCTGAACGACGCCCTGCGGAAGGGTCTTCTGCCGGTGCAGGCAGGCAAGCGAAAGCCCGTGACGCTGCGGGTGTTTCCCATGGGGCTGCGAGTTGGCCTGAGTTACGACAACATCGGGGAGCTTCTCGAACGCATTGACGGTCCACTGGAACGATGCCAATCTGCTCCTGTTTGCGCACGATTCAAACTGCGTCAGCAAGCTACATAAACCCGCCGTAGCTTGGTGGAAGGAAACGCTTGAAACAGCGCCGCTGGTTGGGCTACCCTGGCAAACGATCGCTGCGTTTCTGAGGATTTCCACGCACGCATCCGTGATGGAGAGGCCGCTCGGATCCGAGGAGGCCGTGGCAGTGGTTGACGACTGGCTTGCCGTCGAGTCCGTGAGGATCGTGATCCCGGGTCCGAGACACTGGGCCATCTTCCGCGAGCTGATGGTGACCGCGCAGGTGACTGGACCGCTCGTGACCGATGCTCGGCTGGGTGCGGTGGCCCTTGAGGACGGAGCGACGCTGGCCACCCATGATCTCGATTTCCTCCGTTTCGAGAATCTTAAGACTCTCTATCCACTCAAGATCTGACTCTGGGCGGAAACTCCAGGTCGGCGAGCTTCTCGGCCCTCTCTAGCTCAGGCCTGGAAGGAGGCCAGCACCTTCTTGAAGATCGGCAACAGGGCGGGATCGTGCTTTCCGCCCGCGTTGGCGAAGAACTCCTCCTGGAACTCGGCCAGGGGAATCGCCTTGATGCGGTCCATCCACTGCTCCTCGTAGTCCTCCACCAGGGCCAGGATGCGGGCACCCAGAGGGATCTGGTTACCCTTCAGGCGATCGGGGAAGCCTGAGCCGTCCCAGCGCTCGTGGTGGTAGCGCACCAGGGGAGCGATCTTGGTGAGGATCTTGATCTTGGCGATCACGTTGGCCCCCACCACCGGATGCATGCGATCACTGCGCGGCACGAAGGCCGAGCGCATCAAGAGCTTACCGATGTCGTGGAAGTAGCCCCCGTACCAGACGTTCTGGAAATCCTCACCCTCCAGGCCCAGTTTCCGGGCGATGGCTGTGGCCATGCGGGTGAGGCGGATGACGTGCCCTTCCGACTCGGGCTCGAGGCACTCCAGGGCGCTCATCAGGATTTCGACCGAGTGCTGGAAGTAGTTCTGGAGCTGGTCCATGACCGTCAGATTCTGCAGGGCCACGGCGGCGTGGCTGGCCAGCACCTCCAGAATCTCACGGTCCTGCTCGTTGAAGCCGCCCGGCTTGTTGATGGCTTCCACCACGCCAAAGCACCTGTCGCCCCATACGATGGGGACGGCCAGCAGAGACACGGTCGGATTGGAGGTGGCTTTGTCCACCCCTTTGTAGTGTCGGGGGTCGGAGGGCACGTCGTTAATGATCTCCGATTCCCGGCTCAGCAGCACGTGTCCCGCGATACTGGGCCGATCCAGCGGCACCCGGATGGTCTCGACGAGCTGTCCCATGTCCCCGGCGTGCTTACGAAAAAAGAGCTCGTTGCGCTCGTGGTCGTGCAACAGGATGGAGGCCTCGTCGGCCTCGGTGATCTCCTGGCTGCAGGCGGTAATGCGGCCGAGCAATTCGTCCATGTCGGTGCTGGTGGCCATCACCTGCTCCATCTCGAGCAGGCGGGTAAACTTGCTGACGCGCTCTTCGATGCTCTGCATATCAGTTGTCGGTCGTGACACGCAGCAGCTCCTCATAGGTGGTGATGCCGTTGAACACCTTGCGCAGCCCGTCGTTGTAGAGTGAGCCCAGCCCACAGTTCTTCTTGGCCTCGGCCTCCAGCTCGAGCTGGGTGGCTTCGCGCACGATCATGTCCCGCAGCGTGTCATTGGTCTTGAACACTTCGTAGATGCCCTGCCGGCCCTTGTAGCCGGACTGGTTGCAGTTGGGGCAGCCGCGCCCTCTCTGCATCTGGGCCTTGCTCGCATCGAAGCCATAACTCTCGAAAATCTGTTTCATCTTATCGTTGGGCAGATGGGGCTCGGCGCACTTGGAGCAGACCCGGCGTAGCAGGCGTTGGGCCAGGACCCCGTTGAGGGTGGCCGAGACCATGAAGGCCTCGATGCCCATGTCCGTCAGACGCGAAATGGAGGCAATGGCCGAGTTGGTGTGCAGGGTGGAGAGCACGAGGTGGCCCGTCAGGGCTGCCTCGACGGCGATCTGGCCGGTTTCCTTGTCTCGAATCTCGCCCAACATGATGATGTCGGGGTCTTGCCGCAAGAAGGCCCTCAGCGCCCGGGCGAAGGTCAGACCTGCCTTGTTGTTGGTCTGCACCTGGACGATCCCCTTGATGTTGTACTCGACCGGATCTTCCACGGTCAGAAGCTTGGAGTCGGGCGTGTTGAGCACGTTGAGCGTGGCATAAAGGGTGGTCGACTTACCCGAGCCGGTCGGGCCGGTCACGAGCACGATGCCGTTGGGCTTCTCGATCAGCCCTTTCCAGAGCAACAGGTCAGCGTCGTGATAGCCGAGCTGGGTCAGGTCGACCCGCGTCGAGCTTCGGTCGAGAATACGCATCACCGCGCTCTCACCGTGCACGGAAGGCAGGGTGGAGACGCGCAGGTCCAGGTCCTTGCCGCCCACCGAGAGGGCGATGCGGCCGTCCTGGGGGACGCGCTTCTCGTCGATGCGCAGGGCGGCCATGATCTTGATGCGCGCCATGACCGCTGGCAAGAGGGCCACCGGGATGTTGCTCATCTCCTGACTCAACATGCCATCCACCCGGTAGCGCACGATGACCTCGTCCTCAAAGGGCTCGATGTGGATGTCGGAAGCCTTCTTCGTGATGGCGTTGACGATGATGTGATTGGTCAGCTTGATGACCGGCTGGTCGATCTGGGCCTCGATGTTGGCGTCGTGGTCTTCCTTCTCTTCCTTGATGTCGATGCCGGCGTCGGAGGCCTGGTCGACCAGCTCTTTCCAGCGCTGGTCCTCGCCATAGACGTGGTCGATGGCTTTGATGATGTCGACTCCGCGGGCCAGCACCGCATCGACTTCAAAGCCGGTGCGAATCTTGATGTCGTCGATGGCGAAGACGTCCAGCGGATCGGCCATCGCCAGCGTCACCCGCCGCTCCAGCTTGCCGATGCAGACCAGCTTGTAGCGCCGCGCCATCGCCTCGGGGATGATCGTCCCTACTTCTTTGTCCAGCTCCAGCTCCATCAAGTTGACAAAGCGCACGCGCATGCGCTTGGCTTTAGCCTGCAGGTCGTCGTCACTCTCGTCGAGTTGGCTTGATGCCAGTTCCTGCGTCTCCATGGGTTGGCCCCTCCTTTATCCTTTGTCTGAAGGGGGCGGCTCTTGACCCTCTTCGGCGGTGATTTTGTCCTTGATGATGTCCCGGAAGACCTCGAAGAGGTCGGGGTCGAAGTGCCCGTCCTTCATTTTCTCCATGATCTCGAAGGCCTCGGCGGTGGTGAAATTCTTGGTGCGATAGACGCGCTTGGTGGTCAGGGCGCTCCACACGTCGGCAATGGTCATCACCCGGGTCAGCAGGGGAATGCCGGTTCCATCCCCCTTCTCTTCCTCGCGCCCGCTTTTCTTGTCGGGATAGCCGCTGCCATCAAACTTCTCGTGGTGGCCGCGCACGATGGTGACCAGCTCGTCCATGCCGGGCACGTTGCGGAAGAACTCGGCCGACCAGGCAGCGTGGGTCTTCATGATCTCGAACTCTTCGTCGGTAAGCTTGCGGGGGGCGTTGAGAATCTCTTCGTCGATGTAGATCTTGCCCACGTCGTGGAGCTCGGCCCCGATGCGGTAGTACTCTTGCTCTTTCTTCTCCAGGCCCAGCTTCTGGACGATCTTGAGGCCCATGTTGCGCACGTCCATGGAATGGCGGAAGGTGTAGTTGTCCTTGCGGTCCAGGGCGATCACCATCATCCGCATGACGTTGAGCTGGGCTTCCACCGACAACAGTTTGTACAGCTCGATGTTCTTCTCCAGAGCCGCCACCACGCGAGGGTTGTAAAGCTGGCCCGAGCGGCGGCGGATGATCTCCAGCGCCTCGCAGTCGGTCTTTCCCTGGTAGGCGCCGCTGCGCAGCATCAGGTAGTCGTCGGCCACCTTGAGAATCTGCGCTTCGAGCGGCATCTTGCGGTAGTCGGACTCTCCCAGGAACCGGATGAAGGAGAGGTTCTCATGGAGATTCTGATTGGGCTCCAGAATCTCCACCGCCAGCTCGAAGATTCGCTTCAGCTTGGCCTGCTCGTCCGCATCCAGGGCTTCGCCGTGGCGCTCCTTGCGCACCAGTCGGCCGGCCAGCGAGACCTTGCCGATCTCGTGCAGGTAGCCGGCGAACAAGATCTCCTCGCTGACCATGGGGCAGAGCATCTTGCTCATCTCTCGAGCCAGCTGGCCGGTTTCTTTGCAGTGCTCGACCTGCTCGGGTCCCCCGGCTGCCTCGTTGAGCTTCATCAACAGGTCGATATAGCCGTAATCGAGCTCGAGTCGCCGGCCGGCCCGGAATTTGCCCCGATTTTCCTCGCTCGAGCCCTCGCCTTCGAGCAGCGAGACCCGGGTGGCGCGCAGCCGGTCCATCTTCTCGGCCAGCTCGGGAATGCGCCGGGTCAGCTGGATGAAGTCTTCCCGGATCAAGACCAGGGCCTCCACATCATCCACCGCCCTGACGGTGGCCGAGCGGGGCTGGTCGATCATCAGGGCCATCTCGCCAAACCCCTCGCCCAGACCCAGCTCGCTCAGAACCAGCTCCTCGTCGTTGACCGACTTGAGCACGCGCACATGCCCGTTGCGGATGACATAGAACGAGTCACCCATGTCCCCTTCCCGGACGATGACCGAGCCGCCGGGAAAACGTTGCACCTGGAAGCGCTCGGCAATGGTCTCAATCACGTCCCGGTTCAGAGAATAAAACAGAGGGTTGTTGGCGATGAACTCAGCCACGCTCGAGGAGGGCGTCAGGCTGGTTTCTATATCGGTCAGTGACTCGGCCATGGTTTCTCCGTCGTTTCCGGTTTGCCTTAATACTCGATCCCCGACCGCTTGTTCCTGCTTAAAGCGGAGCGATGAAGGTTTTGCAGGAACTTGCGCCGTCAGAAATGTGTGGCGGCGCCCCCGAAGGACAGGCAAACCCTGCAGCACGGAGCGCGCACATCAGAGAAGGGGAGATTGCTCGTGCAGGGGCGCCGCTCCCGGTGCCACCTGGCTGACCAGATTGAGCTTCAAAGCCGTTGGGTCCACCAGGACCCCGTAAACCTTGAGCGGCTCACGTTTGCCTTTGAGCTCGATCTCCTCGAGGTACTCCATCACCACGTCCGCATCGCTCTTGGCCATCTCGTAGGTGCTCTCGGTGATCAATACGGGCGAGTCGAGCTCCTTGGACTTGCCCTGCATCCGCGAGGCCGTGTTGGTGGGGTCTCCGATGGCTACATACTGCTTGTGCTGGGCCGTTCCCAGGCCGCCGAAGGCCACCATGCCGGTGCAGATGCCGATGCCGGTCTCGGGCATCGGGCGACCCTGGCGCAGCCACTCCTTGCGCTGCTTCTCCAGCTCGTAAATGATGGCCGCGGCGGCTTTGCAGCCGGCGGCGGCGTGATTGGGCTGAGAATTGGGTTTGAGGCCGAAGACCGCCATGAGGGCGTCGCCCTGATAGTCGAACACCGCTCCACCGAAGCGCTCGAGCAGGGGGCCGAGCAGGGCGAAGTAGTCGTTGAGCCGGTCGATGACTTCGACCGAGGTCAATTTCTCGGCCATGCTGGTGTAACCGCGCAGGTCGCTGAACAGCACCGTCAGCTCGGTCGCCTTGCCGCCCAGCACCAGGCCGTTGGTGGCCAGCAAGTCGTCGTAATCCACCGGGGTGAGCTCTTTGAGGATGCCCTGAACGTTGCGGATCACCTCGTCGCGCTGGGCGATGCGGCGGTTGCGGGTCACCACGTGGGCGATGTTGACGGCCAGGAAAGAGGTGGCCATCGCTCCCAGAGGGAGAATCAGCGGCCAGTCGATGGAGTTGACGTAGAGCATTCCGTTTAACAGAAAGGTCAATCCGAACGCAATTGCCAGCAAGACCGAAGCGAGTCGGAAGCTCAGTGTGGAGATCAGGAAGCCGGCCAGAGTCGACGAGAAGAGCAAGAAACCCAGCACGAGAGGAAGGGGAGCGGGACGACGAAACGAGTTGTTCAGTATGCTGGCGATGGTGTAAGCGTGAATCTCAAGGCCGCTCATCGGTCCAGCGGGGGTCATCTTCTGATCGTAACCCGCAGTGGTGGTCACGCCGACGATGGCAGCGAAGGGAGCCTTCCGAGGCAATCCAGTCGCTGGATCGAGCACCGCATTACCATCAGGCCCCCTGACAGGGCCGATCAGGCCGCCTTCGATGCCTCGCATGCCGCCGAACTGGATATCGTCGCTCAAAACATATGCTAGCGGCACATACGTGAGCATCTTGTCGAGGGTGAGCTTGAAGTCGACCCCGGCGGCGTCCGTTTGGGTTCGATAGATGCCTGGCAGGAGCTCCTCAAACTGTTCATGTGACCGGACCGCATCATCCTTCTTCGCATAGCTGGCGAATTGGATGAGCCCGTAGGTGACCTGCCCCACAACTCTCACCGGTCTTCCCGGGAAGCCGTCGACCTTGGGCGTCATGACGAACTCGATTCTCTCATGGTGAAGGTTCAGGCCGGCCAGGACCTCGGCCGGAGTCTTCCCAAGAATCCGGCTTGCGATTTCGATGTCCCAGGCGTAATAAGTTTTTCCTTCAAAACTCACTGAGAGCAATGCCCGGCGCATAATCCCATCGTTGTCGGTCCATTCCTGGGTAAAACCGGTATGCCCAAGATACTCCTCTGTGCTCTGGGACATTAAGCTGTCGTGCAGCATCTCGACATTACCCGAGCCAAGATCGATGACGTAGGGAACCACCACGTCCTTGTCGCTCAGTACTTGTTTGAGGAGTCGGTCTGATTCTGGAAAGTCGGACCGGTTGAAGAAGAGCACGTCGAGTCCGACCGTGGTTGCGCCTCCCTCCTCAAGAGCCGATACAATGTCCTGGTAATGGGCGCGGTTGATCGGCCAGGTCCAGTCGAGCTCATTCAAACTGAACTCGTCGATCGCCACCACCACTAACTTGTTTCGAATCCGCTGGAGGTTGGCCCAAACCTTATCCTCGAGGGGATCTTTGAATAACTGGAACTTAAGCCCCTCGTCAAATGGCTTGAGCAAAGCCCGTCGATTGGAATCCTGATCGAGGCTTAACTGAAGGCTATGAAGGTCGAGATAGTAGGGAACGAAGAACAGCAACCCCACCAGCAGGCATGCCCCCAGGGCCCACAGCCGCTCGGAGCGGGTGTAGTCGGTGCGAACCAGCGAGGGCAAACGCAGGCGTTTCAAGTCTCAGGCCATCAGGGCGGGCAAGGAGCAGTACACGGCCCGCCGCTGGGTGGGGCGCAACTCGAGGTCGGCGGCTGCGGGTTGACCAGGAGCGGCACCCCGGTACCGCTCTGAAAACCGGTCTCGATTCCTCCCCCGGCCGTGGTGTAGGTTCCTCTTTCGATCTGCGGGCCGGAGTCTGGCTGGCCGAGGCTACCGGCCCCGCCCTGCACCAGGTCGATGTTCGCGTCCAGCGCGCTCTCGCTGAGGTCGAGGCTGCGGGTCTTGTCGCCCTCTTGCACCGTGTAGCTCTGCTGGCCTTTGCTGGCGTCTTGCTGAATGGGGCACTCGACGCCGGTTTTGACCTGGCCGGCCTGATCGATGACGGCGGCGTTGCCCGCCTGGATCACGACCGGGTCGCCGACCTCAGGCTTGACCTCGACCACTCCGTCCAGGACGACCAGGCGGGTCTCGCCCGGGGCGGCACCCAGATCGAAGCAGGACTGGAACCCCGAGCCAGGGGTCCAGCCGATCTTCGCGTCCAACGGAGTATACTGAGAAAGCCATGCGGTCCCTCGGGCGCTCAGCACCGCGTTCGGGGTCCGCACCTCATAGCGCCGAAGCTTCTTGTCGACCGGTGAGGCTTTGGTGCGCACGCTGCCCTCGGGCAGCCAGATGATGCAGCGCACCTCGTCGGGATTGGCCAGGAACTCGAGAATCGAAATCAGAGTGCGAGGCCCGACCTTGCAATTGACCGCACCATCGACCGTTCGGCACTCGGCGATTCCACCATCGTAGGTGCGCGTCCATCCGGTGCGCTGCACCCAGGCAAACCGGGCAACCTTCTGCCATCCCAGCTCAAAGTTATCGGTCGGAGCCGCGGGCAAACGGATGTCGACCAGACCAACCCGACGCTCGACTTCGGCCACGTCGTTCTCATCGGCCGCCAGAGGCTGGAGGGCCAGCAGGGCCACGAAGAGCCAGCGTATCAGATGGAGGGCTTTTGGCAAGAAACCCACCCCACTTCCAGAAGAACTTCCCAAATAGGTTGGCTCCAGGTCGGGGAATCCCTGCGGGGTGGGCAAACAAAAGCCCGGCCATCTCTGGCCGGGCCTGGGCCCTCTACCCACTATCAGGAGTCTGGCAAGGGCAAGATGTCTTGTTTTCTACCGACCCCGGAAAATCTGCGTGCTGCCCGAGCCGCTCGGTCCGCCACCGGGCGACCAGCTCGCGCTCGGCAGGAGGATCTCGAGCAACAGGCTGCCGTTCGTCTCCACGCCGGGCGCGATGAGCAGCGGCCCGCCGGTGATGTCGTAAAGGTTATTGTCGAGATACTCGGCGTAGAAGCCCTGCGGGCCGATGTTGGAGATGTAGTAGGTGCTCACGACCCGCTCTTGGTAATTGGGGTCCGGGGTCATCAGGGGCTCGGGAACGTCGCCCTGGAACTGGAAGTCGGGGTCGTTGTATCGGAACTGGGAGGCTCCGCCAGTGGCTACCAGCGTGTCACCCCGGCTCAGGGTGCCGAAGAGGTTGCCCTGGGTATCGCGCACCTCCACCAGACCTGAGAAGACCTTCATCAGTGTGAATATCCCGCCTTGAGCCATCAGGTCCCCGTCGGAGACGAGCGAGGCGGTGTGAGGAAGGCCGGCGTACGAATCGGCCACCTGAACCAGGAAATCGGTGCCACGGGCGGCCAGAACGGCCGAGTTGGTGCGCACCTCAAACTTGTCGCGAGGACGCTTGGCGACCTTGAAGCGGGCCGTGCCCTGCTTCACGATCGCCTCAGAGGAAGGAGAGTCGGGGTCGAACTTGGCTACGTCCACGATGGTATTGGGGCCCATCAGCACGGCACTGCCGCCCAGACTGCCGATCTTGGCGATCGAGTCGGCCATCGTCTCCACCAGGCCGGCTGCCATGTATCGATTCGTCAGGACGTTGACAGGCTGGTTGCTGTTCACCTCGTAGCTGCGCACCACGCCCTGCTGGCGGACGATAATCTTGCGCTCATCAGCCGTCACAGGCCCCCACAGGAAACCGGCCGCCACCAGGCCGATCACCGCCAGCTTGCTCCAGTTGCGAAATGTCTTCATGCTGTCCCTCTTCTGTTTCTGGTCCCCCTCGCGAGGGTGCGATCCGAATCTTCTTCAAGTTCGCGCCCCTCAACCTACGCCGGCCCGGCTCGGAAATCCTCTTTGTAAAGGAGAAAGGCCCGGCTGTTTACGCCGGACCTTCTATGGAGTCGCTTTCGTGCGCGCGTCCGCGCGGGTCTAAACTTCGGGGAACTTGCGAATTACCCCGACGACCCGACCCAAGATCTCCAAGTCGGCTCGTCCCTCAGTAGCTCTGCTTCCATTGGTAAACCGGCACAACGTCGGACGATCTCCGTCGTCGGTCAGCACCATGTCGCCTTCACGTGCCCCGGAGGAGCCCCGGTTGACGATCACCAGATCGCCAGGCATGATCGCTTCGTCACGATACCTCTCGCTGTCTACTGGAAACAGAAAAGATTCCCGATTTCCCACCAGCTCGAGCGGCAGGGAGATGGTTCTCTTGTTCCCATCAGGGTCGGAACCGACCCCCACAGGAATCTCCACCAACCGAATCCCCGTCCCTTTGGGACCATCCAGAAGCTCGATGCTCCTGGGCTTGGAAGGATTCCGACGCAGATACCCCTTCGTCTCTAAGCTACGAAGGTGACTGTGTACTGTCGAGCTGGACGACAAACCCACCGCTTCTCCGATTTCGCGGATCGACGGAGGGAACCCCCGGGATTGCACCGACTGGCGGATGAACTCCAGGATCTGCTGTTGTCTACGACTCAAGCGACTCTTACTCTGAGTAGATCCAGGCATTTCCGGCCTTTACCTCCTAAGGGGGGGTGCGATGCGTTTGGAGTATACCACCGTGGGGGGCGCCCACGCAACCAATGGAAGGGGCGAAAATTCGTTCTTTGGCGGTAAAATTGTTACTTAAAGTGTGCTGAACTTTACTTGTGGTTGGCAGGGGGGGCGCTCTGTCGGACTTTCAAAAGCTCGGGCGGGGTGGGAAAAAATTTCTCGATGTAGCAAAAATTCTTTCCCAAAGTGCAGAGATGAAAACGATCTGATGACGGGTCGCCGATTGAGCGCCACAGCCGTCGCCGGTTCGGCCATTTCGTCGGTCAATGTTCTTCAAGAAAATAACCAGGCAGCCGTTCGCCTGAGACGAACCGCTGCCTGTCGCGGAGGCGTTTTGACGTTTCCCGCTCTCTATACCTTGAGTATAGGATGTCGGTCAGGCGCTGGGAACCAGTACCTTGACCGCCTCTTCCTCAGTTTTGAAGATCTCGAAGATTTTCACCAGTCCGGTGATGTTAAATATCTTCTTGATCTGAGGGTTGGTGCAGATGAGCAAGATGCGCCCATCGTGCTCGCGCACCTTCTTGAGAGCCCCGATCAGGACCCCCAGGCCGGTGCTGTCGATGTAACGCACCCCTTCGAGGTTGATGACCAGGTTGTAACGGCCCTGGTCAATGAGCTCGTTGATCGTTTCCTTGACGCGCGGAGAGGTATAGACGTCGATCTCGCCCTGAACCTCCACGGCGTGGGCACCGTCTGATATCGGTCGCGAGTTGACCTTGATGTCCACCTTGCTATCCTCCTGTGTTACAGCGCCGCTCACGCCCATATCATACCGCGACCGGCCCTTCGGCGCTACCCGGGCCCAATCGATCAAGTCAGTCCATGATCAGGCGCGCTGCTCGGGCTCACCCTCTGTCCGAGTCGTCTTTCGCCGCTCGTCGTAGAACGACTTGCCCTTCTCGACCAGCTCCTGGTAGTCTTCCTTGAGATCGGCTGCGAAATCGGAAGCCCGCTCCTGCATGTCCTTGGCCGTCTCGCGCAGCAACTGGCGGGTCCTCTGACCCGACTGGGGAGCCAGGATGACGGCGACGGAGGCACCGATCACCGCTCCGACCAGAAGCCCGAAAGCGAAACCGATTCCTTCTCTGCGATTCTCCATCAGGGCCACCTTCCTTTACCGAACGCAAACTGTTGAGCTCGGCCCGGCTTCGAAGTGCCCGAAGACGAATCCTTCCCCAAATCAACCCGTTCGAAGGGCTTCCACCGGACTGAGTCGGGCAGCCTGGCGGGCCGGGTAGGCACCGGCCAGCAGGCACCCGAGCACTCCAAAGCTGAGCCCTGACACAAGGATCAGGGCTGTGGGAGCAAACAGGCGATCATTGAGCAGCACCCCGCTGGGCCCGAAGTGAGCCACCGCCCACTGGGTCAGGTATCCGCCCACCAAGCCGAGCAGCAGGCCGGCCAGCGAGCCGACCAGGCCCAGAGCTCCCGCGCGGGCCAGGTAGATCCAGCGGATGTCGTTCTGGGTGGCTCCGACGGCGCGATAGAGGCCGATGAAGCGGGCCTCCTCGCGAACTTGCAGCGACAGTCCGGTCGAGATCCCGACCCCGGCGATCAGCAGGATGGCGGCCGCGAAACCCACCAGGGCGATGCGCGCCCAGATGACGCCCGTGGCGATGCGGCGGGCCATCTCCAGACCAGGGGTGACCAGCCCCAGCTCCTCCACGGCCGCGGCCACGGCCTCCACGCGCTCGGGGGTATCCACCTCCAGGGTCACCGAGTAGTAGGTGAGGGGCTTGCCCTCCCACTGCTCGACCACCTCCAGCGGAAGAGCCGGGCCGCTCACGGCGATCTGGTCCGAGACGCCCACGATCACGCAACGACGGCGGACTGACTGGCCCGGGCTGAAGCTCGAGGTCCCCACCAGAAGCTCGAAGTGGCGACCCACGATAGCCTCCGGCGTGAGGGTCGGCAGACCGGTATGAATGGAGATGCCCGCATTGACGATCTCCACGGCCGCCAGTGGAAACACGGCCGTGTAAGGCTCCGACGGCGTGGGCGCGAAGCTTCGACCGGAGGCTACCTGGCTGGACACCAGACCTGGATCCACGCCCTCGACGATCATGTCGGTCACGACCGACTGGCCCCCGTAGCTGGCGTAGAGCTGGCAGGGCTGGGGCAGGCGGGCCTGGCGGTAGGCCGCGGTCACGCCGGGCAGGGCCCGCAACTTGTCCACCGTGGTCTGGTTGATCGAGCTCTGAAGGGCCAGCGGACCGACACTGAAGCTGGAGGGTTGGACCTTGATCCGGTTGGGCAGCGAGCCCACCACGCGTTTTCTCAGCAGCTCCTCCACCCCGCTGGCCAGGCTCAGGAAATAGACCAGGCAGGCCACGCCCAGAGCCACGCCCAGCGCCAGCGGCCAGTTGCGCCAGGGAGAAGCGCCCGCTTCCCCCAGCGCCAGTCGTGTGAGGCGGGTGCGCCTCACCGGATCAGCCTCCCGCCCGCCATCTCCACGGTGCGCTCGGCCACGTTCAGGATGGACATGTCGTGGGTCACCACCACCATGGTCACCTGCTCGCTCTTGTGCAGCTCGGACAAAAGCTCGAGCACCACCGAAGCGGTCTCTCCGTCCAGGTGGCCGATGGGCTCGTCGGCCAGCAGGATGGGGGGGCGATTGACCAGGGCACGAGCGATGGCGACGCGCTGACGCTGTCCGCCCGAGAGCTGGGATACGGACCGGTCCTCCAGGCCTGCCAGGCCCAGGCGCTGCAACAGCTCGCGACAACGGGCCAGGCCCTCGGCCATGGGTGTGGAGGTGAAGTAGAGCGGAATGGAGGTGTTCTCCAGCGCGGTTCGGGATGGATGCAGATGAAACGATTGGAACACAAAGCCGATTTTGCTGGAGCGATAGGCCGACAGCTGGCGGTCATCGGACCGGCTCAGCTCCAGGTCACTGACCCGCACCGAGCCGGAAGTGGGACGCTCCAGGCCCCCGATCAGGTTGAGCAGCGAGGTCTTGCCGGACCCGGACGGGCCCACAACGGCCAGGAACTGGCCCGTCGGCACGGTCAGGTCCACTGCATCCACCGCCCGGGCACGGGCAGCATACTCCAACGTCGCTCCCGTGAGCTCGATCAGCGGCTGGTCCAAAGATACAAGAACCGGGGCGAGTCGAAGGTCACTTCGCGCAGCATCTCCTCGAGACTGGGCGGAGCCGGGTGGGCGCTCATGGTGAGCAGGTCGGTCAGGCTGGGCTCCTTCTTGTAGCGGACGACCTTGGCCTGGGGCGCCTTGCCCAGCTCGCGGCACTTGGCAAAGGCATCCTCTTGATAGCCAATTTGATCGACCAGCTTGACTTCCAGGGCCTGAGGCCCGGTGAAGACGCGCCCGTCGGCCAGCTCTCGGACCCTCTGCTCGGGGATCTTGCCCTTGCGCCCTTCGGCCACCACGGACACGAAGCGCTCCCACATCTCGCTGATCAGTCCCTGCAGCAGCTTTCGCTCGGCCGGGGTCATGGGCCGGTAAGGAGAGCCGATATCCTTGAACGACTCGCTGCTATCAGAACGCAGGGACTTGATGGTCTCGACGTCCACTCCCAGCTTTCCCATCAGCTCGCTGACCTGGAAGAACTGGGAGATCACCCCGATGGATCCGGTCACCGTGGTCGGGTGGGCGATGATATGGTCGCTGGCCATCGAGATGTAGTAGCCGCCGCTGGCCGATACGTCCCCGAACAGGGCCACAATGGGCAGTCCGGTCTCCTCGCGGAAGAGCTTGAGCTCGTTGTAGATGCGATCGCTCTCGGTGACGCCCCCGCCGGGACTGTTGACCGACAGCAAGATGGCCTTGACCGTATCGTCCTTCTTGATCTTGCGCAGCTGCGAGCGGATGGAGTCGAAAGTCCCCGGCCGGGCGGTTCCATCCACTCCGTCCATGATGACTCCCTTGACCGAGAGCATCACGATCTTGTCGTCTGCCCTGGACTCTCCGTCCACCAGCATCTCCTGGTAGCGGGTGGAGCCGCCCAGGCCCGAGCCTCCGCCGTCTCCGGCCAGCGCGACGAGCAAGACCAGGTTCACCACCATGCTGCCCATCAAGAGAAGAAACATTAAGGCTGCCAGCCAGGGGAAGCCCCCTTTACGGACCGGGGAGGCGACGGGTGGTGGGGGTGGTGGGGTCAGCATGCTCAAGCTATCCTTTGAACAACGCGGTCAGGAAGAACACCAGGTTGGCGGGCCGCTCGGCTAACCTGCGCATGAAATAAGGATACCACTGCGAGCCAAAGGGCACGTACACGCGCACGTTGTAGCCCTCGCGACGCAGCTGGATCTGGCGCTCGCGGCGAATGCCATAGAGCATCTGGAACTCGAAGCTGGCGGGGTCGATGTTGTGCTCGCGAGCATACTGGATGGTGGCCTTGATCATCTGCTCGTCGTGGGTGGCGATGGCCGGGTAGGTGCCGTGCGAGAGCAGATCCTTCATCAGGGTGACGAAGTTCTCGCTCACTTTGCTCCGGTCTTGATAGGCGATCAGCGGGGATTCGTGGTAGGCGCCCTTGCACAACCGCACCCGGCCCTGGATGTCGTTGGCCCGGGCCACGTCGGCCCGGGTTCGGTGCAGGTAGGATTGCAGCACGACGCCCACGTTCTCGTGTCGCGAGCGGACTTTCTCGAAGATCTGCATGGTGGCTTCGGTGTAATCGGAGCCTTCCATGTCGATGCGCACGAAGATATTGTGGCGGGAGGCAGCGGTCAGGATTCGCTCGAGATGGGCCCCGCAGACTTCCTGACCATGGTCGAGCCCGAGGGCCGTCAGCTTGAGCGAGATGTGGCTGTCCAGGCCAGCGGAGGCGATGGCCTGCACCACCTCGAGGTACTGGGTGGCTGACTCCTCGGCCCCCTCCAGAGTATCGGCGTTCTCGCCCAGGAAGTCGAGCGTGACCATCAGATCCTCAGCCCGCAGGGAGCGCACCGCGTTCAGGGCGTCCTCGAGCCCCTCGCCGGCTACGAAGCGCCGGGCCACCCGACGGGCCAGCGGGAACCTCACCATCATACTCTTGAGCCAGCGGCTGGAAGCCAGCGCCAGCAGGACAGGTCGTAACATCGTCGTTTTCTTCTCGACAGTCGGTCAAAAAATAGGGCGGCAGCTTTCTTGCTCGGGCGGCCAGTCCCTGCCTGCAGGAGCCAGCTTACGCCTCCGTCAAAGCCTGGCGGATGTCCGAGCGCCTCTACTTTCGCACCCGGCAGTGGGTCCCGGTCAGCAACGCCGAGGTGGTCACGCTCTACGAAACCGACCTTGAGCACCGCGTGCTTCGCTATCTGGTTGTGGGAGGCGAGCAAACCGACCTTTTTCGGGGACCGAGCTACCGTCTGGAGCCCTCCTCCGCCCTCGAGCCCTGCCCGGCCGAGGATTTTCTCAGCCGTTGGAGCCAAGAGCGCTCTCCTTCGAGGACCGCCCTGCCCGACCTGGTGGACCAGGAGGGCGATGGTCCCTCCGAAGAAGTCATGCTCTCGTGAGTGATTCCAGGCGACGGTGGATCTGCGTGGGGGAGGAGCCAGCGGTGCGCCTGGCTGCGCTCGACTACGGCCCGCGCGATGCTCCCACGCTGTTCTTCCTTCACGGCGGCGCCGGCCGGGCCACCCAGTGGCGCCACCAGATGGACTACTTCTCCAGCCGCTTTCGGGTCATCAGCTACGACTTCCGCGGCCACGGCGAGAGCGAGATCGCTCCTTGCGGCTACACCTTCGACCTGATGGTGCGCGATTTCGAGCTGGCTCTGGAGGCCCTGGAGGTGCCTTCACGCTTTGCGCTGATCTCCCACTCCTTTGGCGGGGCGGTGGCGGCCGGCTATGCCGCCAAACGGCCCGAGCGGCTCGAACGCCTGGCTCTGGTAGCCACCGCCGGCGAGATCCCGCTGTCACCCCTGACCCTGGCCTTGCTCAAATGTCCCGTGGCGATGTTGGAGGGCGTGCGCAAGGTGTTCAAGAACCAGATCAACTGCCCGCCCGGGGTGCTCAAACAGCTGGTCCCCAATCTGATGCGTTGGCGCGGCTGGGACCTTTACGCCAGTATCAACGTGCCCACGCTGGTGCTGTCGGGAGAGCTGGATATGCTGACCCGGCCCCGGGCCATGCGCCGGATGGCCGACCTGATCCCCAACTGCGAGTTCGTCAGTCTTCCTTTTTGCGGTCACCTGCCCCAACTCGAGCGTCCGGCCGCCGTCAATCGTATTCTGGAGCGTTTCGTCGAGCCCGAGCGCAAGCGCACCTGGCGAGGCACCCTGGATGCGCCCGAGGGGGCTGCTTGACCGACTGGACCCGTCACTACGATGAAGGGGTCCCTGCCCGGCTGACCATCGCCCCGCGCCCGCTCACCGAGCTCGTAGCCGAGTCCGCCAGGCGCTGGCCCCGTCGCGCGGCCATCTGGTCCGAGCAGGGGGCCCTGAGCTACGAGCAGCTGCTGGCCGAGGTGCGCAAATTCGCCTCCTCGCTGGTCAGCATTGGCCTGGCGCCGGGCGAGCGAGTGGCTCAGCTTCTACCCAACTCGCCCCAGGCGCTGGTGGCGCTCTACGGCACCCTGTGGGCGGGAGGCGTCGCCACGCTGGTGGCTCCAGAGACCCCCATCGCGCTGCTCGAGCGCCAGCTCAAGGATGCTCGCCCCCGGATCGGGGTGGTCCCCTCACCGCTCTCGCTTGAGCTCGAGGAGGTGCTGCGCCGGGCCAACATCGAGTCCTTCATCCTCAGCTCGGGTCGCGAATACACCCGCTACCTGCGGGGTTGGCTTCGGGTGGCGGCCCGGCTGGCTGCCGGTCGACCCGAGCGGCGCTATCTTCGCTGGCGCCGCCTGATGCGCGACGCGAACGAGGCGTTCCCGCGCGTTGAGGTGGACCCCTCGGCCCCCGCGGTGATCGTCTACACCGGCGGCACCACCGGCTCGCCCCGGGGCGTGGTGCTCTCGCACCGGGCCCTGGTGGCCAACACCGAGCAACTGTCCGCCTGGGACGCTCGGCTGCGACCCGGTCAGGAGCGATTGCTGTGCGCACTGCCCTTTTACCACGCCTACAGTTTGTCGGCGGCGGTGAATTTGTCCATGGCCAACGGAGGCACCCTGCTGCTTCCCCCCGAGCCCACTCCCGATTCGATCCTCGAGACCATCTCCCGCTTTCGTCCCTCCCTTTTTCCGGGTGTGCCGGTGCTCTACGCCGCCCTGCTCAACACTCCCAGGCTGCGTTCCTATGGCCTTAGCAGCATCCGGGCCTGCATTTCGGGGGCTGCGCCCCTGCCGGTGGAGATTCAGGAGAGCTTCGAGAAGGTGAGCAAAGGTCGGTTGGTAGAGGGCTACGGTCTGACCGAGGCGGGCCCGGTGACCCATGCCAACCCCTTGGAAGGGAAGCGAAGAAGCGGCTCCATCGGCCTGCCTCTGCCCGGTACCGAGGCCCTGGTGGTGGATCTCGAGAGCGGGCAGGAGCTGCCCCACGGCGAGGTGGGCGAGCTGCTCGTGCGGGGTCCTCAGCTCATGGACGGCTACTTTGAGGCTCCCGAGGCGACCACCAGGGTGCTTCAGGGCGGCTGGCTGCACACGGGGGATATGGCCCAGCGCGATCAGGACGGCTTTTTCTACCTGATCAACCGGCGCGGGGACGTCCTGCGCCGCGACAATCGACTGGTGTTCCCGCGCGACATCGAGGAGGTCATCTACGAGCACCCGGCCGTGCAGGACGCCGCCGTGGTGGGCTGGCCCCCGCCCGACCCGGGGCCCGGTCCCCACTCGTGTCAGGAGCTGCGCGGTTATGTCTGTCTGCGCCCGCACCGACAGGCTTCGGGGGAGGAGGTCCGCTCGTTTTGTGAACGCCGCCTGCCCGCCTCGATGGTGCCCGCCAGGGTTGAGATTCTGGCCCAGCTCCCCCGCACCCGGCTGGGGAAATTGCTCAGGCGAGAGCTCGGACGTTCCTGAGCCGGGCTGGGGCTGGAGATGCGGCTGGCAATTCGCGAGAGTAGGGTTCGCTGAAACCACTCTCGAAATAACCCCGATTGAGGCCAAAGGGGGGGTGCCATGCGCAATTTTGACCTGCTCAAAGAGATCGGCCGGGCCAGCCTTGAAACCCTGGTCGTCACCACGCTGATCGCTGTCGTGATCTTGTTCTTCTGGCTGCCGTTCGTGCTCGGTTTCCTGGGTCAAGCCCTCAAGGGCCCGCGCACCTTGTCGGAGGCCGACCTTGCCAGGGTCAAGAAGGGGGACTTCGTCCGGATCGTCGGTGAGAAGAGTGATACGGCTGGAACCCAGACCGAGGACGGCAAACCGACTCACGACCTGAAGGTCCTGCTGGCAGGCCGTACGATCCTGCTGGTGCGGGCCGGGCTGAACTCTCCCGATGCCACGACCTACGAGGGGATGATCGATGGCACCCCTGCCTATTGCGCGGGGGAGGTCCAGAAGCTGATCAACGAGATCAAGGCCGCCCATCCCGGCGAAAGGGTCGATCTGACCGCCTCCAGCTGGATGCTGGACTCCACCCGGGGACGCCTGGACGGTGCCTGGCACTTGCTGTGGGGACTGGTCCCGGCCTTTTGTCTCTGGCTCGCTCTCAGGGCTTGGCGCGAGATGGGCCAACCCGAGTTGCACCCCCTGTTCACCCGCACTCTCGCCGGCCGGGGGGACCACCGCTCTCTGGCGGCCGAGATTGACCGCGAGGTGAACGGCGCGGGCTATCCCGTCTCCTCGGTGATCGTGACGCCCCACTGGCTGGTGCAGAAGGGCTTCATGAACCTGAGCGTCATGCCGCTCGATGCCATTGCCTGGACCTACAAGAAGGTCACCACCACCAAGGCTTATGGTATCATTACCACCAACGTGACCTATCAACTCGTCCTCAAGACGTTCACCGGCCAGTCGGTCGAGATCACCTGCAAGGAGGACGAGGTCATGCGAATCATGGAGCTCGTTTACGAGCGTGTCCCCTGGGTGGTCGTGGGATACTCCAAAGAGCTGGAGAGTCTCTTCAACACCCGCCGCGCCGAGTTCATGCGGGCCTTGCACGCCCGTAAGGCCGCGGTGGAGGCTGGAGAGACGCTCGCCCCCGAGCAGGAATAGATAGCAACGACCTTCAGGCCTGCGGCAAAGGTCAAATCGCAAAGGTCAAATCGGACGAAGCTGGCCTCGCCGGTCGACAGGTTTGTCGGCCCCTGGCGGGCCCATGCAGCGCTCGACGTGGTTGTCGCCGGTGAGGTGCAGGTCTACGATGACGCCGGTTCGTGGCTGCAACGCCACCCCCGATGCTCGCATTCCCAGAGCGAAGTGCGCATCAGCCCGTTTCGGGCCCGAATGCTCAGGCCGATCTCACCCGGAGTTATCGACAACTTTTCAGGCGGTTGCGTTAAGCAATACTCATGGTCATTCATCCTGCTCTTCGCCCCGTGGCCTGCGCCCCCCGCCGCCTGAACCGGGCCGACCGGGTCGAGGAGCTTCTGCAGAGCCACCATCGCGAGGATGAGCTGGCTCAACTGAAGGACCTGCGCTGGCGCGCGGTGCACACCCCGACCCCGAAATGGGCTGGATTGGCGCTGGCAACGGGTGGCCTGACGGTGGGGATGGCCGTGGGCCTGGCGGTCGGTCCGGTGCTGGGCGCGGTCGGATTCCTGGCCGCAGTGGTGGGCACCTTCGCGGTGGTGGACCGTGTCAGCGGCAAACTGGCTCAGCACCGTTTCGACCGGGCCCTGGACGAAGCTGAGGCGCGTTACCTGAACCAGCCCGCCCCGACCCTCGAGCCGGCTCTTGCTCCCCTGGAGGAGCCGTCACGCGCTCTCTCCAGCGAGGAGCTCCATCGCGAAATGACCCGCTTCGTGACCCGGGACGACCTCGAGCAGATGGCCCTCAAGGCGGCGCTGAAGAACGACCACGGGGTGGTTGGACGACTCGAGCAGGCGATCCAGGCGCGGATCTTGCTCGGGCGCGGCGTCACCAGCGGAGTGGAGGTCCACACCCACTGGGCTTACCCCAATGGCGGCGGCAACCCCATCGACCCGGTCTTCGACCCGCAGCGCAAAATTCTTTACGCCGGGGTGGGGAACCTGGACAAATCCTTCCTGGTGGCTCTGAACGCTGATGGCGAGGTGCTCTGGAGCGTCAACGACGAGCCGGTGAAGGGCGCCGCCGCCCTGGGCCCCGGGGGCGAAGTGGTGGTGCGCACGCAAAATTCTCTTCGCTGCTACTCTCCCGAGGGCAGCCAGCTCTGGTTGCGTTCGCTCGGCTACGACAGCTGGGCCGACGTGCAACCTGCCGTGGCAGCAGACGGAACCACTTACTTTCTGACGCGAACCGACCATTACGGGGTGACCGAGCCCAACATGAAGCTGGTGGCCATAAAAGACGGAGCCGAACGCTGGAGTCGTGAGATGGAGGGCGACTACACCGGCAATCCCCAGATTCTTCTGGGCAGAGATGGTACGGTCTGGGTGTCGGGTGGGAAACTTCGCGAGAAGAAAGGTTGGTTCTCCGAGGCCCGCGAGCAGGCCTATCTCCTGGGCTACACCCCGGAAGGCGGGCTGAAGCACAAGCTGCCCGTGAGCTCCTGGCCCTCCTACGTCCACACCTCGCTGGGTGAAGGGGCCGATGGCACCGTGTACGCCTGTCACGGCGAAACCAGCCTGACCGCATTTGGCCCCGACGGAGCCGAGCGTTGGACCTACCGCCTCAAGGGACGCCTGGCGCCGTTCCAGTCTTCGTCCCCGCGTCTTCGCCAGGGGCCACTCGTCGACACCGATGCAAACGTCTATCTTACGACCGGGACGACGTCGGCCTACCCGGAAGGTTATGTCATCAAGCTCGACCCCGGGGGCAAGGAAGTCTGGCGCGTCAACGTGCAGGGCGGACTTGCAAGTCGGCCCGAGTTGGGAAAAGACGGGTTGCTCTACGTGGCCAGCGACTGCGGTGAGCTCTTGCAACTCACCACCGAGGGGAAATTGCTGGGCCAGACCCGCATCGGGGGGACCTCCTGGAACAACCTCTCCCAGGGGCCGAACGGCGAGATCTACGCCAACACGGACAAGAAGATCCTGGCCTTCCAGCCGGATCTGGAGAAGGTGCGCGAGAGCCTGCCCCGGGTGACTGGCATCGAATCGGGGGGGCGCGCCATCGCCGAGGATACGCAGACGCTGGTGGTGGGGGGAGTGCGCCTGCGCAAGGCGCGCGGGGCAAAGCCGCAGGCTTGACGAGCGGCCGAGACTCCGCAAACCGCACGCAGCGGCGCCGAGCGAGCACGTCCCGGTCGACGGGAGACCCAGATTGATGAGCCCCTGCAACCGAGCCTGCGCTCAGGCTCTCCCATCGGGTGGTCGTCTCCAACCCCAATGCGGCAGAGGAACGCGGGGACCTGGAGCAGAATCCGCCGGACGCTATGAAACACATCTCACTGTGCTCGCTCTTCGGACTGGCGACCGCGCTGGTGGCGCTGGCCGCTTCTTTGATCGTGCCCGGGAAGGGCATTCCCGAGGCTTCACTGGGCGCCACCCGGGCCCAGGTGGAGGCCAGGCTCGGCCCCCCGCAAGACCTCGATCGCAACGAGTTTCGTCCCAGCGACGTCTATGCGCTCTATTACTCGCGGGGTATCGAGCTGGTCTACACCAACGACCGGGTTTCCATGATCACCCTCCACCCCGCCGACAAGCAGTGGAAGCCTTACGCTGGGGCTACCCGCGAGGGTCTGTCGGTGCTCAGCAATCCGGCTGACGTTCCCAAGATGATGGGTCAGCCCAGCGCCGCTCGGGACGGGGTGCTCAACTACGTCAAGCTCGGCCTGGTGGTGCAGATCAAGAACAATCGCATCGACTCGCTGATCCTGCGTCCGCCCGGAGTCTGAGGCTTTGCGCCCCGAGCTGGCCGAGGCTGCGCGCATCCTGGGCCGGGCCAGACGCGTCGTCGTGCTCACCGGGGCCGGAGTGTCGGCCGAGAGTGGCGTGCCGACGTTTCGTGGCGAGCAGGGGTTATGGAAGACCTATCGCCCCGAGCAACTGGCCACTCCCCAGGCCTTCTCCGGCAATCCCGAGCTGGTCTGGGAATGGTATCAACACCGCCAGAGCGTGGTCTCCAGCTGCGCTCCCAACCCCGCCCACCACGCCCTGGCAGAGCTCGAGGGCCGCCCGGGGAGCATCACGCTGATCACCCAGAATGTCGACGGCCTGCACCGCAGGGCTGGCAGCGAGAACGTGCTCGAGCTTCACGGGAACATCTTCCGCGCCCGTTGCACCCGCGAGGGGGGCGTGCGACAGTTCGAGGGCAAGCTCAAGTGCGAGTGCGGCGCCTGGCTACGTCCCCACATCGTCTGGTTCGGCGAGCAACTCGATCCGGTCATCCTGGAGGGCGCCTTCTCGGCGGCCCGGCGAGCAGAGGTCTTCCTGGCGGTGGGGACTTCCTCGCTGGTCGCTCCCGCCAACCTGCTGGCCGGGATGGCCGCTCAGGCCGGGGCCACGGTGATCGAGGTCAACCTCGCGCCCACGCCCCTCACCGTTGAGGCCGACTTCTTCCTCCAGGGACCGGCGGGGGAGGTGCTGCCGAGGCTCTTGGCAAAAGACCCGCCACCATGATGACAGAACCCCTGCGCGTAGCCATTGTCGGCTCGGGTCCGACCGGATTCTACACGGCCGAGTGGCTGCAAAAAGAGTTGCAGCCCAACGTCCGGCTCGACATGTTCGATCGTCTGCCCACACCCTACGGATTGGTGCGGGGCGGGGTGGCGCCAGACCACCAGAAGATCAAGTCGGTCACGGCCATCTACGACAAGATTGCCGCCCAGCCGGGGCTTCGCTACTTCGGCAACGTGGAGTATGGCCGTGATGTGACGCTCGAAGATCTGCTCGCTCATTACCATCAGGTGGTGTTCTGCACCGGGGCTCAGTCCGACCGCTCCATGGGTATCGTCGGCGAAGACCTGGAAGGAAGCTATGCCGCCACCGACTTCGTGGGCTGGTACAACGCTCACCCGGACTATCGCCACCGATCTTTCCGACTGGAGGCCGAGCGGGTGGCTGTCATCGGCGTCGGCAACGTGGCTGTGGACGTGGCCCGCATCCTGTGCCGCACGAGTGAAGAGCTGGCCGCCACCGACATCGCCGAGCACGCCCTGGAGGCCCTCAAGCAGAGCGGGGTCAAGGAGGTCGTCATGATCGGTCGGCGCGGTCCGGCCCAGGCTGCTTTCACTCTGGTCGAAGTGCGCGAGCTGGGCGAGATGATCGGTGCCGATGTGTCGGTGCCGCCGGCCGACATGGAGCTTGACCCCGCCAGCCTGGCCGAGATCAAAGCCGACAAGGCGACCGCCAAGAAAGTGGAGGTGCTGCGCGAGTTCTCCCAGCGGGCTCGAAGCGACAAGCCACGCCATCTGAGCATCCGCTTCCTGCAGTCGCCGGTCGAGGTGGTGGGGGATGAGCAGGGTCGGGTCAGGGCCCTCAAGCTGGTGCGCAACCGGTTGGTCGCAATGGATGGCAAAGTGATCTGCCAGGCCACCGACGAGGTAGAGGAGTTGCCGGTGCAAATGGTTTTTCGCTCCGTGGGCTACCTGGGCGTGGCCCTGCCCGGCCTGCCCTTCGACTCTCGCTCGGGCACCGTGCCCAGCGAAGGGGGACGGGTGGCCGGCCAGACCGGCGTCTACGTGGCCGGTTGGATCAAGCGCGGACCCAGCGGCGTGATCGGCACCAACAAGCCATGCGCCAGGGAGACCGTTGAGAAGATGAAGGAGGACCGCGATGCCGGCCGGATGAGCGCTCCCGGCAGCGAGGACATGGCTGAGTTTCTGGCCCGCAAAGGTGTGCGGGTGGTGAGCTATCCCGACTGGCAGCGCCTTGACCAGCTCGAGGTCTCGCGCGGACAGGCCCTGGGCCGGCCGCGCCTGAAGTATTCTCGCATCGAGGAGATGCTGGGCGCTCTGGATGCGGAGGTCTCCCCGGCATGAAGGTCACCATTGTGGGCGGCGCTGGCCGCGTCGGCTCCAACACGGCGTTTGTGCTGCAGACCTGGGGGGTGGCCTCGGACCTGGCCCTGATCGACCTTTCTGCCGAGGGAGCCGCCGGCGAGGCGCTGGACCTGCTGCACGGGGCCTCCTTCACCGCCCCCCAGCGCTGGAAGTCGAGCAACCAGTATGAAGTGGCCGAAGGCTCGGACGTGGTGGTCATCACCGCGGGCCTCCGCCGCAAGCCGGACGAGACCCGGCTCGACCTGATCAACCGCAACGCCAGGCTCTTTCTGGACATCCTGGAGAGTCTGCGCAAGATCCCCCTGCCGGCCCACTGCTCGCTGGTGGTAGTGACCAATCCGGTCGACATCCTGACCCAGATCGCCTACGAGCGTTCGGGCTTTCCGCCCCAGCGCGTCATCGGTCTGGGCACAGTCCTCGATACCTTGCGCTTCCGCTCGCTACTGGCCGAGCACTTCCAGGTGGACGCGCGCCAGCTGGGGGCCCTGATCCTGGGCGAGCACGGCGATTCGATGGTGCCAATCTGGTCTACCGCCAACGTCAACGGGGTTCCCCTGCCCAGCCTGCCCGGCTACGACCAGGCGAAGGTGCAGGCCATCTTCGAGCGAGCCTCCAGGAGCGGGGCCGAGGTCATCAAGCTCAAGGGGGGGGCTGGCTACGCCGTCGGGGTGGCCATCGCCGAGGTGATCCGGGCCATTGAGAGCGACTCCAAGAGCGTCTTGCCCGTTTCCACCATGCAGACCGGGCTCTACGGTATGAAGGGCGTCTGCCTTTCCATACCGACCGTGGTGGGTCGGGGCGGAGCCGAGAAGCAGCTGGAGATGGAGCTCTGGCCCAAGGAGCTCTCCGGTTTGCGACGCTCGGCTGACGCCCTGCAGGAAATTTGGGATAAGGTCAGGGTCTCTACAGGCTGACTCGACTTCCTGGCCGTCTGGCCGGAGAGACCTCGGGGAAGTGGCCAGCATTCCCCCACAAGAGAGGTCCGGCTTGTCCTGGTTGCACGTCGGCCCGGGTTGCCCCAGGCCCATCGACCCATCCATGCCTGGTCGAAGTCTCGGGCATCAGCTTTCTTTCAGTCCCCTGGTGCAAACTCAGGGAACAAAACAGAAGGGGACACCACCACCATGAGCTTGCCGATTCCCAGCTGGGCCCAGGGGCCGATCGAGTCTTTCCGCACCTCGCAGACCCTTCCCGGAGCCACTCGCATGGAGATTCCATCCGAGGAGGTCGCGGGTGTTGATCAGAGCATCCGCACAAACGTGGACGAGGTCATCTCCGGCGATGAGACCGAGATGGACTGCTTCAAGGGTCAACCCCGCAAGTTCGGCATGGGAGATTTCCTGACGGCCGAATGGACCGGCGACACCCGGACTGGCACCTTCGTGGAGACCATTAAGGGCGACCAGGGCGATCAAGCCTTCGTTTATGCCGAGTTCACTCCCACCAGCTCGTGCATGGTCATGCTGGAGAAGCAGAAGGGCCAGGTGACCGGCACCGCCCGCCAGGTCGACACGTCCGATCCCAAGCGGAGCTTCGAGCTCGTGAGTAGCGAAGGGTATCAGCTTGCGCGCTGACGCAAGGGATGATGGCCGGGCTGGCTGACTCAAGAGTATACAGCCCGGGGGTCTGCGAGGCGAGGATGGCCGCTCGCGCTGCTCAGAAAGCTCGGAGGGCGCGGGAGCGCTCGGTCTCGATGGTCAATGGTGTGATCCAGGCCACAGTCAAATGGCCTGGTGATGGGATAAAATCGGGGCGGAGGTGACCGTATGCCCGTCCTGATTCACGATAGAGCGCGAACCTATCATCCTGTCGGTCGCGTTGAAGATCATGGAGTCCTGTATGTCGGCCTGCGTGGCCACAAGCCGATCGGTCGATTCGATCACGACGGCCTGGTGCACGATACGGCTACCGGTTGGCACCCCATCGGCCGCGTGCAGGCCGACGGCCTGGTGCACTCGTGCCCCTTTTCCTACAGTCCGGTGGGCCACGTCGAGAAGGGGGGCATCGTGCACGACCGCCCGTTCAGCCGCCACGCCATCGGCCACGTGGATGCCGATGACCCCCAGGTCCTGGAGTATTCCGAGCTGGCCGGGGCGGCCTTCCTGCTGCTCTTGAGCCGTCATCGCGTGGTGGCCAGCGCGGCCGGGTAACCTTGCCCATTTTCGGTCCCAGCGTTAGCATGGGGCGGTGGGCGACCTCAAAGACCCCCGGCTGATGTACCTGAAGGCCTTCTTGTTCCTGGTGGCCGGCACCGTTTCGGTGGCGGCCCTGTTTGTGAGAAGCCCCACCGTGGAGACCGCTTTTCTGCTGGGAGTTGCGGTCTGGTCGTTCTGTCGGCTCTACTACTTCATGTTCTACGTGATCGAGAAGTACGTGGACAGTCAGTACCGTTTTGACGGCATTCCCTCTTTCTTGCTCTACCTCATTCGCAGGCGCCGTTCATAAACTCGTTACACGTCGGCAACCATTTGCTAAACTGCCAACCTGGACGAGGGGCCTCTTGGGGGGGACAATGAACGAGAAGGAGAGTGCTCATGTCGCAGATCAACGGTTACGGTCAGGTCAACAACAACGTCTCGTACCGCTTCGCCTCGGTTGGTGTGCGGGCCGATCAGGCCCAGGCGGGCGGCTTCGCCGGCCCCGTGGACGGCAGCCTGGCGGTCAGGGCCTTCATCGAGCAATTGAATGGCTCGCTCGACCAGTTGCACGCCGGCTGGGGAGGGATCGCGGGCTCGGTTCCCCAGCGTCCCGAGCCCTTCTTTGGGCACCTCCTTCAGGGCCAGCACCCGGGCTACGCCACCACCCAGAAGTATCCCAGCGACGCCGAGGACGGCGGCGGTGGCGGGGGCGGCGGCATCGGGACCACGCTCAAGTTCCCCTCTGACGGCGAGGATGGTGGCGGGGGCGGCGGCATCGGGACCACGCTCAAGTTCCCCTCTGACGGCGAGGACGGTGGCGGGGGCGGCGGCATCGGCACCACGCTCAAGTTCCCCTCTGATGGCGAGGATGGTGGAGGGGGCGGTGGCATCGGCACCACGCTCAAGTTCCCCTCTGATGGCGAGGATGGTGGAGGGGGCGGTGGCATCGGTGGGCCCGGCCCCATCACGACGCTCAAGTTTCCCTCTGATGGCGAGGATGGTGGAGGGGGACCCGGCCCCATCGCGACGCAGAAGTATCCCTCTGATGGCGAGGACGGTGGTGGCGGGCCTGGCCCGATCAGCACGCTCAAGTATCCCTCCGATGGCGAGGACGGTGGAGGCGGGCCAGGCCCCATCACCACGGCCAAGTTTCCTTCTGATGGCGAGGATGGCGGAGGTGGCCCCATCGGCGGCGGACCAGGCCCTATCACAACGCTCAAGTTCCCTTCTGATGGCGAGGATGGCGGAGGTGGCCCCGGCCCCATTGTGACCCAGAAGTATCCTTCCGACAGCGAGGACGGCGGCGGCGGCCCCGGTCCCATCAGCACGCTGAAATTCCCCTCCGACGGGGAGGACGGTGGTGGAGGGGGCCCGATCGTCAAGGTTCGGGCCGACGATGACACCGGTCCGCCCATGCAGACCATGAAGTACCCCAGCGACGCTGAGGACGGCGGGGGCGGCCCCGGCCCCATCGATACCACGCTCAAGTTCCCTTCTGACGGTGAGGACGGTGGTGGAGGCGGCCCGATCATCAAGGTTCGGGCCGACGATGATACCGGTCCGCCCATGCAGACCATGAAGTACCCCAGCGACGCCGAGGACGGCGGGGGCGGCCCCGGTCCCATCGATACCACGCTCAAGTTCCCTTCTGATGGCGAAGACGGTGGCGGTGGGGGGCCGATCGTCAAGGTTCGCGCCGACGATGATACCGGCCCGCCCATGCAGACCATGAAGTATCCCTCGGACGGTGAGGATGGAGGAGGGGGCGGCCCCATCATCAAAGTGCGGGCCGATGACGACAATGGTCCGCCCATGCAGACCATGAAGTATCCATCCGACGCGGAAGACGGGGGAGGTGGCGGTCCCATCGCTGTCACCAAGAAGTTCCCGTCCGACGCTGAAGACGGAGGAGTCCGCACCGCCTAGTGATCCTCTTGTTGACCCACGCGGGCGACTTCTACACCATCGATGGCGTAGAAGCCGCCCTGCAGCGTTTTGGAGCGCAGTATCTCCGCCTGGACACCGACCGGTTCCCGATGGAGTATACGCTCACGTCCCGAGCCGGCGAGGGCAGCTTTCTCGAGGCCGGTGGTCAAACGCTTGCTCTGAGCCAGACAACCGCGGTCTGGAACCGCAGGCTCTACCCGGGGCACGTCCCACCCGAGCTACCCTTCGAACAGGCCCGCTTCAGCGCCGAGACCTGCCGCACGGCCTTCCTCAATGCCTTCGACCGCTTGGACCAGGCTTACTGGATCAACCCTCTGCGGGCCCAGGATGCGGCCGAGTCCAAGCTGTTGCAGCTCGATCTGGCCCGCGAGGTGGGCCTGCGCGTGCCGCCCACGCTGATCACCAATCGGCCTCAGGAGGTGCGCGACTTCGCCCAGCATCACCCTCGCCTGGTGACCAAGCTTCTGGTGCAGCAGGTGCAGTCGATGCAGGCTCATCCCGCTTTTGCCTACACCACCAGGGTGCAGCCCGAGCACCTCGACCAGCTCGAGCAGCTGCGCCTGATGCCCCAGATCTTTCAGCCCGAGCTGACCAAGAAGGTCGAGTACCGGGCCGTGGCAGTGGGCGGCAAGCTGTTCGTGGGAGGTTTGCGCGGCCTGGGCGATCTGATCGACTGGCGCCAGGCCCCGGCCGATTCGGGCCTGGCCTGGGAGAAGGCCACCTTTGACGGCGCCCTGCACGGGAAGATCCTGCTGCTCATGCAGCGGTTGGGCCTGCGCTTCGGCGCCCTGGATTTCATCGACGACGGCACGGGCGAGCCCTGGTTCCTGGAGTGCAACCCGGCCGGAGAATGGGGCTGGCTCGAGCGCGACCTGGGCATGCCCATCGCCGAGACCATCGCCCGGGCGCTGGTGGACCGATCGTGAGCGTGCTGCTCATCACCCGCAGCGACGACAACGACAGTGTCAAGATGGTGGCCCGGGCGCTGCAGGATCTTGGTTTGGATCCCATCCGCCTGGACACTGATCTCTATCCTATTTCGGTGCGTTTGACCACCAGCTTCGACGGTCCGGTGCGGCGTTTTCTGGAGACGAAGGCCGGGCGCTTCGATCTGGCGGAGGTGAGCGCCCTGTGGTATCGGCGTTACTTCGCCGGCGGCCGCCTGCCGCTCGAGCTCGGCGATACCCGCGAGGCTTGCGTGGGCGAGGCTCGGCGCACGATGTACGGCTGCATCGCCTCCATGGGGTGCTTTCAGCTCGACCCCCTGATCTGCGTGCGCAAGACTGATCACAAGGAGCTGCAGCTTCAAAAGGCACGCGAGTTTGGCCTGGAGATCCCGCCCACCCTGATCACCAACGACCCCGAGGAGGTCAAGGCGTTCTTTCATGCTCACGACGGCAACATCGTGACCAAGACCCAGTCGAGCTTCGCCATCTATCGCGGGGGCGAGGAGCAGGTGGTGTTCACCACTCCGGTCCGCAAGGAGAGCCTGGAGCAACTCGACGGGCTGCGCTACGCCCCCATGATGTTCCAGGCCCTGATCCCCAAGAAGGTGGAGCTGCGCTCGACCGTGACCGGCAAGCGCGTGCACACCGCTTACGTGGATTCGCAAAAAAGCGAGCTCAGCTCGGTGGACTGGCGGCGCGACGGGGTGGGGCTGATCGATTCCTGGCACCCTTATGAGCTGCCCGATAAGGTGCGCGAGAGCTTGCTGCGCGTCACCGAGCACTTCGGGCTGAACTACGCCGCCGCCGACTTCATCGTCACCCCGGATGACCGCTACGTGTTCCTGGAGATCAACGCCGGTGGCGAGTGGTTCTGGCTGCAGCGTATCCTGCCCATTGCCGAGAGCCTGGCCGAGGTTCTGGCCGGCAAGGCCCAGCGCATCCAACCCCTGGACCGGACTTTGGAGCTGGCTTGAGGCTGCTGGTGGCCCTGTGCGCTCTGCTCTTGTTAGCCGCTGCCCCCACCGATGAGGTAGCCAGAAGCACCGCCCTGCGCTGGCTGGCCCGGGTGGATGCAGGCGACAACGGCCAGGTTTATGCCGGACTGACCGCAGCGACCCGCGAGGGGATCAGCCGGGCCAGGCTGATCAACACCATCAAGGATGGCCGGGGAAGGCTAGGCGAGTGCAAGAGCCACAAAGTGGTGGAGTGCAAGCGGGCCGATACCCACGTGCTGGTCGAGGTGATGAGCCGTTTCGAGGAAGGGGTGCAGGCCACCGAGTCTGTCTGGTTGAGCGAGGATGCCGACCAGCAGTGGCGCGTCTCGGGCTATGAGCTGTACCAGAACGGCAGCTCGTTGGTGAAGGTGGGGGTCACGCCCCGCTGATAAGCTGGCGACCCATGATCCATCGCTTGCTGGTCCAGACCAGCGCCCTTCTCGCTGTCGTTCGGAATCGTCCGCATCAGGAAGAGGCATAGCTCGGCGAACCCCACCGACACGCCAGGTTTCAATTCCCTTTCAGTGTGCTTGGATAGGGTGAGATGCATGAACGCCACGTATCAGAGCAGCATCAAGTTTCACCCGCAGCGCAGTCAGCTGAGCATCTCGAAGGAAGGTAGCGCGATGTGCTATGACCTCGAGACCAACGGGGGCTCCAGCGTGAAGATCAGCGTTGCCGACACGGTCGAGGACCCGCATCTGCATGCCTTCAAAGATCGCGACATCGATCTCGGGACGATGCAGAAAGAACTGCAGGCCGTCGTGACCCCCGTCGCCGACAAAGCGCGGTCGGCCTCCCGCCTGGGTCGTATTCTGGGAGGCGTGGGACTGGTCGCGGCTGGTGCCTGCGCCCTGGCCGGTCTGGGCACGGTTGCCGTGGCGGGAGTCGCCGTGCTCGGCATCGGCGCGTTCGTAGCTGGTCAGAAGAAGGCCCAGTCCATCCTCGCCCCTGTCCGAAATTGCATCGACCTGGGCTGGACGCTCAACACGATGAAGGACGCCCCGGCGCAGCCCGGCTTTTTCCAGAGCTCCAGCGCGGGCCAGCACGCCGCCAACCCGAACTTCCTGCGAAGTTAATCCCGGCAGACGATTCCCTGGGGCTACCGATACGTATGCGCTCGGGCCTTTGCCGAGCGCCTCGGTACGGAGGAAAGCCCTCAGGGAGAAGGGGACGGGGAATCGACCCCTGGCCTGAGGAGGTTGGGCTTACAGCCGCACCAGGCTCCGAACAGGCCCATCAGGAGGCCCACGGCCGTCATCGAGAGTTGCACTTTCATGGCCACGTCCGGATCGCTCAGGATGACCGAGCATACCAGCACGGTCGGCGCCGCAAAGCCCACCAGCGTCCCCCACGACGCCGCCTGCAGAGAGCGGCCCGGCCCGAAGTGCGGCCACCTGGAGACCACCAGCCCGACCAGGAACGTGAGAAAGAAGATTGCGACGACGCTTGCTATTCCGTCGCCGACGGGAAACGCTCGCGCCAGAGCGGGCAGCCCGTGGTAGACCAGCAGCCCCTCGGCCAGAGTTGCGAGCATACCGAAAAAGAACCCGAGGACTGCCATCGGTTGGATCATTCCTGTGGACTCGGGACAGACCCTCCCTTGGCACAGGGGGAGAGCCCCCGAGGCACACGGTGAAGTAGGCTGCCCGGCCTGATCAGCGAGCTGCGCCTTCGCTTCGTGACGGTAAGCCAGCTGAGCGGGCGACTCGAGCGCGCCATTACGCTGGATTATCTGGGACACCATTCTCCTCGCCTCCAGGAAAAGATGACATTGTTTGGTGTCAGTGATTTGTGTGTTTTTTCTGAATAAAAGAGCAGTTGTCACAAATTGTTAATACCAATGACATAATTTGGAAACAGTCTTGGTCTAAGATGAGGTTGGAGGGACGAACACATGACCATCGACTTCAACCCCGCTCTCAATAACGTATCCGGACCCGCCCGGGTGTCCCGGCCGCAGCTCGTGCCGCTCTCGGAAGCGCACGAAATGGGCCTGGTGAGCGCTCCATCTCCGGAGCAGATCAGCCAGCTGCAGGCCTACTACGGCGACGTGCTGGCCTCGTGCGACTGCGTCCGCGGGCTGGGTGGGCGCTGCTACCGGTTCGAAGATGCCGGCGCCGGTCAGGCCATCGAGAACCTGCAGCGCCAGAATCCCCAGGGCCCCCTGACCGCCGAGCAGCTTCTGCACCTGATTCAGAGCGCCACCGAAGACCTGGACAACAGCGCCGCCGGCGCCGAGTTCAACGACCTGCAGAAGTTCGTCCAGAGCAACTGGAACCGGATGGACGACAAGGCCAGGCAAGTCTGGCAGGTCTACTACGAGAAGGTCATGGAGTCTCGTTCCCAGGGCATGAGCGGCATCGACAACCAGCAGTATGAGCAGATGCTTCAGGAGATGAAGGAGATCGCTGGTTGCGAGGATGACAACCAGTTCAAGGACGCCAGTGCCGGCGCAGCCATCAAGGCTCTCGACCAGGAGAATCCCGAAGGCGTGATCTCCGGCGAGCAGATGCGGCGGCTGATCTACGATGCGACCAGTGATGCCGACAGCCAGGCTGCCGGTAAAGAGTTCGACGACCTGGCCAAATTTGTCAAGAAGAACTACGGGCGGCTCTCGGCCGAAGCCAAGGAGATGTGGGACATCTACGCCCGCACCGTGGAAGACTTGCGCAGCCAGGGTCAGAGCGGCATCCCTTCCGACCGTTACGAGCAGATGTTTGACGAGATGCGCGAGATTGAGGAGTCCAACGACGAGGCCAGCGAGAACTACGAGGACGCCGGGGCCGGAGACGCCATCGAGAGCCTGCAGCGGCGCAACCCGGAAGGTCAGATCTCGGGGGTCCAGATGCGGCGGCTGGTCCTGGACGCCACCAAGGACAAGGACGGTCAGGCTGCCGGGGCCGAGTACGAGGACTTGAAGCGATTCGTGGACGCCAATCGCGACCGCCTGTCGGACGAGGCACTGGCTATCTGGCAGGTGTACAGCCGCACGGTTGAGCGCGCGCGCTCGCAGGGGCAGTCCTTCATCGATGACCAGTCCTATCAGCAGATGCAGGAAGAGATGAAGGACGTTCTCGAGTAATCCTCAGCGGGGGCAGAGGTAAACGTCCGAACCGGTCACGAAGAAGCTCGTGGGGGATCGGGCCGACGTCTATGTCGTCCAGCATCCTGACAGACGAGAAGCCCCGCGCGGGAGTCGGCCTTCACACCCACCGGGGTGGCGAGGAGCTCCCCAAAATTTGTTCAGGCAGCCCTGAAGCGGGGGCACGACCGGTGGGGCGACGATTGCTACCTGGCCCGCATTCTCTTGAGCCAGATGACCCGCGGAGACGCGATGAGTACCGGGGGCGTGGGTATCACCAGCTACCTGACCGACAACGAGTTCCCCATCCTGGTGGTGGATACCGGTTCACCAGGCCTGGCAAGGAGCCCCGGTGCTTCGTGAGCAACTCCTTTGAGGCATTCGTCACCCTCAGGATCTTCCTCGATTGGGAGCAGTGCGACTGAGCCGGCAGGTCTGATCGGGAGGCGAGGAAGAACTCCCGCTCTTTTCCGACCAGAAAATCCACACCCAGATCCTGTGAGAGGGCTCCAGACGATGCGGCTTCGCGCCTTAATTTTGCTCATGCTGATTCTGTGGGGGGCCATGCAGGCCTTCTCGGATCAGGAGGAAGACGGCATGCCCACCAGCGCACCCAACCAGGGCCTCAGTTTCCAACTCAGCGAGGGCGCACCAGCCGACGGCGGCGCGGACCGGGTGCCCCCGGCTCAGGCCCGACCCCTCTCGGCCTCTGAAGCAGAGGCCGTGCTCAAGCGATTGCCGCCCTTCAAGGTGGCCGGCCAGACCACCGAGTTCGCCCTGCGCGAGAAGTCTCAGCCGGCACCCCGCACGGGCAAGACCGTCGAGATGCCGTTCCCGCCTCCTCAGGCTCCGGACCGGCCGGCGGTGGCGCCCAAAACCCTGGAGGTGCTGCGCAAGATCCCCGAAGGCGCGGTGCCGCTCGCTCCTCAGCTTTCGGTGACCTTCAACCAGCCCATGGTCGCGGTCACCTCCCACGCTGAGCTGGCCTCCGAGACCCCGGTCAAGCTCACCCCTCAGCCCCCGGGCAACTGGCGCTGGGTGGGCACCCAGACCATCCTGTTCGACCCCCGCGGGGGAAGCAGCGTCAAAGCACGCTTTCCGATGTCTACCGACTACCGCATCGAGGTGCCTGCCGGCACGAAGTCGGCTTCCGGACAGGCTCTGGCCTCCTCTGTGAGCTGGTCGTTTCAGACTCCCAGCGTGCAGTTTGAGTCCAGCTCTCCCAGCGCCGGCTACCCTCAGCCCCTCGACCCGCTGATGCACGTGGTGCTCAATCAGGATATCGACCCGGCCGCCGTGCTCGCCACCATCAAGCTCACGGGCGGAGAGCAGAGCGTGCCGCTGCGTGCGGCCACCACGGCCGAGATCGAGAAGGCCGGGCTGAAGGACCTGCCCGCCAACCGCCGGGTCATCTTCAAGCCGGTCAGTCCGCTGGTGCCTGCCACCAGCTACACCGTCACCATGGGCCCGGGCACTCCCTCGCTGGAGGGCCCGCTCAAGACCGCCTCGGCTCAGACCTTTGGTTTTCGTACCTACGACAGGTTCCGGGTGGTGGAAGCCCGCTGCGGCTGGAACGACAACTGCCCGCCCCTGACGCCCTTCACGATCCAGTTCAACAATCCCATCGACGTCAAGAAATTCAAGCCGTCCATGGTCACCGTCAGCCCTGAGCTGCCGCGCCTGAAGATTGACGCCTCGGGCAGCACCCTGGTCATCCGGGGCGAGTCAAAGGGGCGCACCACCTACCGCGTGCGCCTCTCGGGCGAGTTGCCCGACAGCTTTGGCCAGCGGCTCGAAAAAGAAGACCTGCTCACCTTCAAGGTGGGCTCGGCCACCCCCACGCTGGTCAACATCGGCGGCCAGCTGGCCGTGATCGATCCCTACGGTCCGCCCAGTTACTCTGTGTACTGCATCAACCACCAGAGCCTGAAGGTGAAGATCCACTCGGTCGACCCCGAAGACTGGGTCGAGTTCTGCAAGCGGCTGGCCAGCGAGACCCACAAGACGCCCTTCGTGTCCCCCGGCCAGCGGGTGTTCGACGGCAGTGTCCCGACCGGGGCCCGTCCAGACGAGCTGACCGAGGTGCGCATCGACCTCAAGTCAGCCCTCAAGGAGGGCCGCGGGATGGCCGTGGTGGTGATCGAGCCGGCCGTGCAGGCCAGGGAGGACTACCGGCGCCAGCGCATCGTGACCTGGGTGCAGGTCACCGAGCTGGGCCTGGATGCGGCCAACGACGCGCGCACCCTGCAAGGCTGGGTCAACTCGCTCAAGGATGGCAAGCCGGTGGCCGGCGCAACCTTGAGCCTGCTGGACGTGGAAGGCAAGACCGTGGTCAAGGGCGAGAGCGGGGCTGATGGCCTGGCCCGGCTGGCGCTGGGGGCCAACGCCCCCCTGCTGGTGGCCCACAAAGGCGCGGATGTGGCCATCCTACCCGAGCAGGCCCACTACTGGGCCTATTCCAGAGGCTGGCACGCCGTCTCGGAGAGCGACTCGCTTCGCTGGTTCGTGGTGGACGATCGCAAGATGTATCGCCCGGCCGAGACCGTCCATCTGAAGGGCTGGCTGCGCCGCTATGGGGCCGGCCCCAAAGGGGACGTGAGCGCCCTTCAGGGCGAGGTCACCAGGATCAGCTACACGGTGGACGATTCGCGCGGCAACGAGATCCTCAAGGGCGAGACGCCGGTCACTCCTGATGGGGGCTTTGACCTCAAGCTGGCGCTGCCCAAGACCCCCAACCTGGGCCACGCCCGGGTCGAGTTGTCGGCCTCTCCCTCCAGCGGCCTGAACGGCTCGAGCTACACCCACGGTTTCCAGATCGAGGAGTTCCGCCGTCCTGAGTTCGAGGTCAGCGCCAGCGCCGACCCGGCCAGCTCGATCGTGGGCAGCTCGGCGGTGGCGACGGCGGCGGCCAAATACTATGCCGGCGGGGGCCTGGCCGGGGCGCCGGTGCAGTGGCATGTGACCAGCACGCCGGGCTCGTTCACCCCTCCAGGACGGAGCGAATACAGCTTCGGTACCTGGACCCCCTGGTGGGGCTGGGGCTGGGAGGGCCGCTATTTCTCGCGCTCGGGTCAGTCCACCAGCAAGAGCTTCCAGGCCGTGACCGATTCGGCCGGGATCCACCACCTGAAGATGGACTTCCGGGCGGTGGATCCGCCCACGCCCACGGTGGTGCGGGCCGAGGCTTCGGTGACGGACGTCAACCGGCAGGCCTGGAGCGCCTCCACCTCGGTGCTGGTGCACCCCTCCGACCTCTACCTGGGCCTCAAGACGCCTCGCTCCTTCGTCGAGAAGGGGCAGCCCATCGAGCTTGAGATCCTGGCCTGCGACCGTGAAGGCAAGGCCGTGGCCGGGCGCACCATCGAGGCGCTGGCCTACCGACAGGACTACGAGGTGGTGGAGGGCGAGTACCGCCCCACCCGCACCGACGTGCAGACGAAATCGGCCGTCAGCTCGGCCGGGGCTCCCCTCAAGCTGAGCTTTCAGACCCCGGCGGGGGGCACCTACAAGCTGGAGGTGCGCGGCACCGACGAGCAGGGCCGCGCCAACCTGAGCGAGCTGACCATCTGGGTGGCCGGTGGCAAGCGTCCCCCCGAGCGCAAGGTGGAGCAAGAGCAAGTCACCCTGATCCCCAACCAGAAAGAGTTCCGGGCCGGCGAGACGGCCGAGCTCCTGGTGCAGGCTCCCTTCTACCCCGCCGAGGGGGTCATGACCCTGCGCCGCTCGGGCCTGCTCGAGACCAGGGTCTTCCGGATGGAAGGGCCCTCGACCATCCTCAAGGTGCCTATCGAGGAGGGCTACGTGCCCAACCTGTACGTTCAGGTCGACCTGGTGGGGGCGGCCGAGCGGCCTCCCTCCAAGCGGCCAGCTTACGCGGTGGGCTCGCTGAACCTGCCCGTGCCGCCATACGCTCGAACGTTGAACGTGAGCGTGCAGCCGACCCACCCGGCCACCGAGCCGGGGGCTCAGACCTCGCTGCAGGTCAAGGTCGCGGGACCTGACGGCCGGGGCCTGGCCGGGGCCGAGGTGGCCCTGTTCGTGGTGGACGAGGCGGTGCTGTCGCTGACCGGATACCAGTTCCCCAACCCGCTGCACGTATTCTACGGCCAGCGGGGAGCCGGGGTGAGCGACTACCACCTGCGCCAGTACGTGCTGCTGGCCGAGCTCGACCAGTTGCAGCAGGCGGTCGAGCAGAAAGAGCGCGAGGGCATGGCCAAGATGAATTCCGGCGGCATCATGCCCATGCCTGCCGCTGCTCCTCCTCCGGGGGCTCCCAGGCGCCTCAAGGGCGAGGCTTCCAGCGAGATGGACAACGAGAGGGCCGGCAAGGATGCCAGCACCCCCATCGCCGTGCGCACCGATTTCAACCCCCTGGCCCTGTTCGCGCCGGTGGTGCGCACCGACGCCCAGGGAATGGCCAGCGTGCCCTTCAAGCTGCCCGACAACCTGACCCGCTACCGCATCGTGGCCCTGGCCGCGCGCGGGCGCGACTTCGGCAAGGGCGAGGCGGCCCTGGTGGCTCGCCTGCCCCTGATGGTGCGCCCCTCCCCACCGCGTTTTGCCAATTTCGGCGATCGCTTCGAGCTGCCGGTGGTGCTGCAGAACCAGACCGACCGTCCCCTCGAGGTGCAGGTGGCGGCTCGCTCTTCCAACGCCAGCCTGACGGCGGCCACCGGCTACGCCCTCACGGTGCCGGCCAACAATCGGCTCGAGGTGCGCTTCCCCACAGCTACCGAGCAGGCCGGGCGGGCCGCCTTCCAGGTGGGCGCGGTGGCCGGCACCTGCGCCGACGCGGCCGAGCTCAACCTGCCGGTGTGGACGCCGGCCACCAGCGAGGCTTTCGCCACCTACGGCGTCATCGACGAAGGCTCCATCGCCCAGCCGGTCAAGACACCCGGCGCGGTGTTCCCCCAGTTCGGGGGGCTGGACGTGACCACCACCTCCACCGCCGTGCAAGAGCTGACCGACGCCGTGCTCTACCTGGTGCGCTATCCCTTCGACTGCTCCGAGCAGGTGTCGTCGCGCTTACTGGCAATCGCCGCCCTCAAGGACGTGCTCGGCGCCTTCAAAGCCGCCAATCTGCCCGATCCGGCCACCCTCAAGGCGGGGGTGGACCAGGACATCGAGCGCCTGCGTCTCTTGCAGGCCTACAACGGCGGCTTCGGCTTCTGGAACACCTCCTCGGAGACCTGGCCCTACCTCAGCGTGCACGTGGCCCACTCGCTGGTGCGTGCCCGCGAGAAGGGCTTCAAGGTGCCCGATGACATGCTCGCGCGGAGCTCGGGCTATCTCAAGCAGATCGAGAGCCACATCCCCGGTTGGTACGGCCCCGACGCTCGTCGCGCCATCATCGCCTACGCTCTCTACGTGCGCCACCGCATGAAGGACTCCGACTTCGCCAGGGCGCGCTGGCTCATCGCCGACGCGGGCGGGGTGGACAAGCTGCCCATGGAGGCGGTGGGCTGGATTCTCTACGTCATGAGCAAAGACCCCGGCTCGGCCCAGCAGGTGACGGCCATCCGGGCCTTCCTCAACAACCGCGTGACCGAGACCGCCAGCACGGCGCACTTTGTGACCTCCTACAATGAGGAGAGCGGCTGGCTGGTGCTGGCCTCCGACCGCCGGGTGGACGGCATCATGCTGGAAGCCCTGATCGAGGATCAGCCCAAGAACGACGTCATTCCTAAGCTGGTGCGCGGGCTTCTGGGCCACCGCAAGGCGGGCCACTGGCTCAACACCCAGGAGAACTGCTTTGTGCTCCTGGCTCTGGACCGCTACTTCAACACCTACGAGAAGATCACGCCCGATTTCGTGGCCCGAGTGTGGCTCGGCGATCAGTTCGCCGGCGAGGCCAGATTCGTCGGCCGCGAGACGAAGCGCCAGAACATCCGCGTGCCCATGAGCTACCTCGAGGGCAAGGGCACCCAGAACCTGATCCTCAGCAAGACCGGAGCCGGGCGGCTCTACTACCGCCTGGGCATGGAGTACGCCCCGCGCAACCTCAAGCTCGACCCGGCCGACCACGGCTTTGCGGTGGAGAGGATCTATGAAGGCGTTGACTCGGACAAGGACGTCTCTCGCGATGCCGAGGGGGTGTGGCACGTGAAGGCTGGCTCGCGCGTGCGGGTGCGGTTGACCATGGCCGCCCCCTCGCGGCGCTACCACGTGGCTCTGGTGGATCCGATGCCGGCCGGTCTGGAGGCTCTCAACCCGGCTCTGGCGGTCACCGGCAGCGTGCCCGCCGACCCCAAGGCCCGGGGCGCCTACTGGTACTGGCTGGGCACCTGGTACGAGCACCAGAACATGCGCGACGAGCGGGTGGAGGCCTTCGCCTCACTGCTCTGGGCGGGGGTCTACGAATACAGCTACGTGGCTCGCGCGACCACGCCGGGCAACTTCGTGGTTCCCCCGGCTCGGGCCGAGGAGATGTACGCCCCGGAGACGTTCGGGCGCTCGGGCAGCGACCGGGTGATCGTGGAGTAGCCATGGGCGGTGCGGCGGAACTCGTCGATGACGAGGTTCACGTCGCGGCGCGTGGAGGTTTCACGCCGTTGCCATGAAGACAGGCGCTCAAATAGTGGAGGGATGTCGAGCCGCACGGGGCGGCTCTTTCGTCAAGGTTGGGCGAAGCTCTTGCACCCGTTCCCGGCGCAAACGAAGGCCTGACGGAACAGGCGACTTTGCGGCTTGCTGCCCGTAGGCATTCCTCGTCCTGGCGTCGGGCTTTAAGCCGAGAGAGCCCCTCGCTTCTTGAGGCGAACGCCCGGCAAGTGGACCTCTTTGTCCGACTCGAAGATGGCGCTGGCGCGCTTGATCCCCTCCCCGAGTCGCCGGACCTCGTCTTCGGCCTCACCCGCGACGAGCGCCTCGCGGGCCTGGTTGAGCAGACTCTTCACTTCGCTCACGGCCTTGAGCGAGTGGTCGAGCTTCTTCTGGTAGAAGGCCCGCTCGCTCTTGTAGACCCGCACCTCCATCAGGTGCTGGTACGAGTCGCGCCAGCCTTTGAAGAAGCAGCCGAAGCCAACCAGCGCGGCCAGGTTGGCCCCGGGCACGCTGAGGCCCACCGCGATGCCCGTCAGCCCGCCAGCTACCCAGAGGCAGGACTTCGTCAGGCTCCTTTTGGCCGTTTTGACGGCCGTCTCGCAGCTGTTGACCTCGCTGGTGTACCGGTCCAGCACGGGCTGCCAGGCGGCGATGTGTAACTCGTGGGCCTGGATGCGGTCGCGCAAGTCATTCGAGCGAGGAGTGGGGGCTCCGATCTGGATCATTGGTCTGACCTTAGTGGGATGGGCTGAAAAAGCTCTCACACTCGATTAGAGCGTAGCGACAGAGAGCAACCCTTGATCTCCCGGCATCTCCCAACTCCCCCATCTCTCCTGAATCCGACGGGGGCCAGGATCCGGTCCATCATCGCGATCTCGATCGCCAGGGCTATCACGGGGCGGTGGTCTGGTCCTGGCAGTCGGCCATGATGCAGGCCGGGCTGGCGCGCCAGCAAGAGCGCTACCCCGAGCTGGCGCCCCGGCTGAAGGCGGCCATCGCGCGCCTGCAGAAGGCCGAGCAGCAGGCCGGCCCGCTGGCGACCTCCGAGCTGTGGACCCACGAGGTGGTGGAGGGCGAGTGGAAGGCCGCTCCCTGGGGCGGCCAGGCGGCCGCCGGGGGAGACGAGTCCAACGCGGCCCCAGCTCTGGAGCACGGTCTACCCGGCCGTGTTGATGCGCACCGGTTAACGGGTCTGGTCAGAGGGCCAGGGTCCCTGGTGCTGGAAGGCGTCGAGCAAGATCCCGTGGACCTCGCCGTGAGCGGTCTCGACCCAGGCCGGCCCATCCGGTCCGAAGTCCCCCTGGTGCTCTTCCGCGATCGTGGTCAGGAGCTCTTTGCGCTTCACCCCGTAGGAGGAGGGCAGGAGCCCTCCCTGGCTGAGGATGTCGCTGTGGATCCGATCCAGTCGGTCCAGCACTTCTGGCTCGAGATACCGATCCTCGAGCAGGTGGACCAGCTCGTGGCGCGCCAAACCTGGCTTGTGGGTCAGGTTGGACTTGTTGGTCATCACCACGTGGCCGACGTCGGACTGGAGGTGGCATCCGGAGCTGTAGCCCAATTCAGACACAAGCTGAGCTCTAATTGAGTCGGAGAAGATCGGAAGACTGCTGAAATGCTTGCCCTCGGGGACAACGAAGAGGTAGGCCGGCAAGGCCATGGTTTCAAGACGGCTCGCGAGAACTTTGAGTCGGCCCCTGGCCTGCTCGTCCCCCCACCCCTCGGCATTCGCCCCACACTCCTGACGACAGAGCTCGAGCAGGTCCGGCGAGGGGGGGCCTTCCTCGAAGCGGGCCAGCAGCCCGTTGACCCGGTCCAGCCGGGACTGAATCGCCTCGGGCTGCCTTCTGGCCTCGGAGGGCCCGCAGATCTCCTGGAACATCTGCTTGAATCGGTCGGCCGACTCCGCATCGGGAGCGTAGAGAAAGACCTTGGGGGCGATCTCCACCCCCTTCTGGGTCCAGGGCTGCTTCTCCATGAGCTCGAGCTCTTCGGCCGTGGCCGGGCAAGGGCTCAAGATCTCGAGGCGATCACGCAACACGTGGACGGGTCGGCTCAGCGGGCCCCACTCGGTGTCGTACACGGTGCGATGGACCCACACAGGCGGCGCATGGCCGGTATCCTCCTGGTAGCGTCGGGCAAAGGATGTGGAAGCCAGACCCGGCCCGGTATCCCGGTGAGGGAAGATCACTTCGCCGCGGGGCTCATACAAGATGGCATCTTGCTGCACGGCCCAACGCGTCAGCTCAGGGGTAAAGCGGGCCAGGACCTGATCGGTCGACCCGCGGTCATTCAGAGCCGGGCCCTGAAACACTCCTCCCTCGCGGGGAGTCTCCGCGTAGCGCAAATGCTTGCACTGGAGGGTGAACTGGCCGGTGGCGTCGAGACTCACCTCGGCCACCTCGGCCGGCACCCCGTAGCCCTGGGGTCCGCGCGCAATCCAAAGCGGGGGAGGCTTCGTCTCGTCACGCCGGGCGCGGTCTCGTATCTGCTGGTGAACGAGATCGATCGGCTCGGAGGCGGCCGGGCGGATCTGGGCCGTGGCCAGGTCGACCCCGGCGCCCAGGCTCTCTAGTTTGTCCAGGGCCTCGGGGCTGAACCGGATGGGGAAGGAGCAGGGAGCTCCGTGCCAGTCGTGGGTCTCGACCTGATACTCGCGTCCGGGCTCGGGCACCAGGAGACCTGGGATGCCGAGCTCGGTCAGGGTCACGGGGACGGAACTGGGGAGAGGGGCTGGGGAGGACTCGGACGTGGCGGAGCAAGCCAGTTGTTGCTTTGCGGTAACCTGCTCTTGCCGGGTGGGAGCGCTCTCGGGACCTGACACGTACTGATCTCGGACCGGCTCGAGCTCGGTTCCTGGCGTGAAGGCTCGGGCAGGGAGAACGTAGGCCCCGGTAGTGACTGATTCGACCGACCTCATTCGAAAGGAATTTCTAGAAGTCCGGCAGCAAAACCCTCTGACCTGACCAGGATTGTTGTGGCCCACCTTGTGACGGCCTGTTTCGGTCGCTTTTCAGGCTGGCCGCCCAGGCTTGAAGAGCATGAACCTCAAGACCTCCTGGCTGAGATTCACGGGAGTGATCCCGCCGGGTCGCACGGGCTGGGCTCCAACTACACCCACGCGGCTCTCTACGAGGGGGACGGCAAGTTTCTGGAAGCAACCACGCACGGTGGCGTGCAGCGCTTCGACCTGGAGAAGTACTTCAACGACACGGTCAAGGTGGCCGTCATCAAGATGCCCTGTGCCACTGAGGCCGAACCGTCAGGCGGCCCTGAAAAACTTCCGCTCCATTCGGGGCAAGCCCTACAACCGCACCCCGAAACTTCCTCGAGACCGCCCATCCCCAGGCTTTTGGCTGCACCGAAGCGGTCACTTACTGCCTGGAGAACCTGCCCAATCCGATCCGGGTCCCTCGGGCCGTGGTGCTGACCGGGCATCAGTCCGGCGGCCTTCAAGGAGATCCCGGGGGCGGTGGTCAAGTAGGATGATGAGGCCGACTACTACCAGCTGCAGCACAGCTGGCCGGTGGGGGCTGTGGGCCTTGCTACGGGGTTGGTCAGCGATGCCCTGGCCACGTCCTTGCTGGGCCTGTCACCCCTGGCGGCGGCGGCGGTGGGGGTGGTCGGTGCGGCGGTGGGCTACTACCTCACCGTCTCGTTTGGCAACTGGCGCCAGAAAGGGAAGCTCGGGATGTTCGTGGACGGAAAGTAAAGCTACTGTCCGTTCCAAACCGGCGGCTCGCCGTCGAACTTGACCGGCTCCTCGCCGCCACCGTTGTAATAGACCCAGACCTTGGGCTTGATGGTGGTGGCGCCGTAGATTTCCCACTTGAAGTTGAGATACTTCTTGTCGCCGGCGTTGAGCTCGCCGATGTCCTTGGTGAGGGTTTCCAGCTTACGGCCGTTATTGCCGTTGTAGATCACCATCTCGACCTTCACGCCGTCCACGGCCACGTCGCTCACGTTCTTGAGCCAGATGGTGGCGTCGCCCCGCATCGCCCCCAGAGAAGTTCCGTTGTCGGAGTTGATGATGCCCTTGAGCACCGCCAGCGGGTGCTTGCCCTTGAGCTTCTTGTCGTCGTCATCGGCCCGGGCGGCCAGAGCGACCAGAGCGACCAGAAAGGCGCAAGAAAGCGCCAGTAAACTGTTTCGATTCATTGACCATCCTCCTGAAAGCGGTGGCTACCGTTACGTGCTGAAGGTTTTGCCCGCCCTTCGGGGCGCCTCCATAAGCCTGTCAGCGCAAATCCACTCGATCCGTTGAACCGCAGGAAGCCGCAGAAGTCGCGCCGACGATCTCAGCCCGCTCGCAGATTCTGGCTTCGTCCGGTCAACCCTGCAACGCGCGGGTGAGAAAGTCCAGCGCCTCGAGCACTTCCTCGCGCGAGCGGCTCTCCAGCGTAAGCTCAACCTTCCAGACCTCTTCCTCGGCGTAGGGATAAGAGCCCAACCGCAAATCAGGAAAGCGCTCCACGACCTGCTCCAGGATCAGCGCGATATCGGCCTCCTGGGCCACCAGCTTGAGCTTCTCCAGATGCAAGGGGATGCCCGCGAAATGGTCGGCTACGGCCTCGAACCTCTCGCGCAGGAACTCGGGCACTCCAGGAAAGATGTAGATGTTGCCAACCACCAGCTGGGGAAAGCGCCGGCCCATGGGGTAGACCAGCTTCGAGCCGGCCGGCACGCGCGTCATGCGCGCCTGCACCTCGGTCAACCGGTCAACCCTGTAATAGGCTTTCACCAGGGTCTCCAACTCGGGCATGGCCCGCAGCTCGACTCTTAACCCGCTGGCTATCCCGGCCAGGGTCACATCGTCGTGGGTCGGACCCACCCCTCCGCTGGTCAGCACCAGGTCGAATGCTTCGCTGGCCGAGGCCACCGCCCGGCCGATCTCCTCCACCTCGTCGCCCACCACCTCCACCCGACGAAGCTCGGCGCCCAGCTCATAGAGCCGACGGGTCAGGAAGGGAGTGTTCTGATCGTGCACTTTGCCGGTCAGAATTTCGTTGCCGATGACCACCAACCCGACGGTGGGCACTCTAGAATCCCTCCACCAAGCCGGGACGGCGCGGGTCCGTGCCTCCCTCCCACCAACCGTCGGGACGACGCCAGATCATCTGCACGTGGCCGAAGGTGTTGCGAGGGCTCATGGTGTGGCCGTAGGAGCGCAGAAGCCGGAGAGTATCGGGGCTGATTCCTTCCTCAAAGTAGAGCTCATCAGGCAGCCATTGATGGTGCACCCGGGGGGCGGCCACAGCGGACTGAGCGTTGAGGTGAAAGTCGATCACGTTGAGGATGGCCTGCAGCACGGCTGTGATGATGCGCGAGCCGCCAGGCGAGCCGACCACGGCTACCAGCTGGCCTTCCTTCTCCAGGATGGTGGGTGTCATGGAGGAGAGGGGCCGCTTGCCCGGCTGCACCGAGTTGGCCTCGCCTCCCACCAGTCCGAAGCCGTTGGGGGAGCCGGGGGCGGCCGAGAAATCGTCCATTTCATCATTGAGCAGAATTCCGGTGCCCTCGGCCACGGCCTTGGAGCCATAGGAGAAGTTGAGGGTGTAGGTGAGCGAAACCGCCATTCCGTGGTCGTCGACCACCGAGAAGTGGGTGGTCTGGGGAGGCTCGTCAGGTGGTTTACCGGCCTGAACCTGGCTCGACTTGCGGGCCACGGCGGTCTTGATTTGGGCGCGCAGATCGGTGGCGTAGCCTTTGGAGGTCAACCAGTCCACTGGCACCTTGAAGAAGTCGGGATCACCCAGCCAGGTGGCCCGATCAGCATAGGCGCTGCGCATGGCCTCGGCCAGCAGGTGCAGGGTGGCGGCCGAGTTGTGGCCCAGAGCGGCCAGGTCGTAGCCCTCCAGGATGTTCAGCATCTGCACGAGGTGGACGCCGCCCGAGGAGGGTGGTGGCATGGCGTAGACCGCAAAGCCCCGGTAAGTACCTTCCACGGGCTTGCGCCAGAGGACCCGGTAGGCGGCCAGGTCGGCCATGGTCATCACGCCCCCGTTCTTCTGGATGGAGGCGATCATGCGCTGGCCCACCTCGCCGCGGTAGAAGGCGGCCGAGCCCGTCTCGCCGATTTGCTCCAGGCTCCAGGCCAGGTCTTTCTGGGTCAGGCGGTCGCCGACCTCGGGCACCCTGCCCCCCGGTAAGAAGATGGCCGCTGAGGCGGGGAACCTGCGCAGGTCGTCCTGAACCCTCGCCAGGTCGTCTGAGAGTTCTCGGGTCACCAGCATCCCCTCGGCGGCCAGCCTGCGGGCGGGCTCCACCGCCTGTCGCAGGCTGATTGTGCCATAGCGCTTCAAAACGGCCTCCATGCCGGAGACGGTGCCGGGCACGCCGCAAGACTGATAGCCCAGCGTGATGCGCTGGCGGTCGACCTGGCCCTGGGCGTCGAGGTAGAAGTCGCGATGGGTGGCTGCGGGGGCCGTTTCCCGAAAGTCCAGAGCCTGGATCTGGCCATCTCTGGTGCGTAGCAGCAGAAAGCCCCCTCCGCCCAGATTGCCCGCGCTGGGCAGGGTGACGGCCAGAACGAACGCGGTGGTGACGGCCGCGTCCACGGCGTTGCCCCCCCCGCGCATGACCTCCAGGCCGGCCCGAGTTGCCTGGGCCTCGGCCGAGGCCACCATCGCGTGGTGGGCTCGAGTGCTCTGGAAGCGGCTGGGAGCCTCCTCGGGGATGGGAGGTTGGGCCCGGACCAGTCCCGTCAGCAGGCAGAAAAGGAGAAGAATCGAGCGCATTGCGGCGCCTTCGCCGAACCGGTAGGGGAGCCCTCGCTGACGGCGAAGGCCATCTACTATGGCCAACACGCGACGAGTCAAGAGCTTTGATGATTGGAAAGAGTACTTCCGGGAATGGCAGAAGGACCTGGGCCTGGAGGAGGTTGCCGAATCGGTCGGAGGTCTCCCGCCTTACGAGTTTCATATCGGCTGGGGGGACCTGAAGAGCGATGAGGTCGAGTTTGGCGCCCATCGCGGCAATCGCAAGTGGGAGAAGCTCGTGGAGGTGCCCGACCAGCGGGCCCGCGACACGCTCTACGAGCTGATTCGCTATCAGGGCGATACCGAGTTCGCCTCCTCCGAGCAGCAGCGCCACCTGTTGACCGTTGCACCCTCTCAGGCAGATCTCACCTCGCTGATCCGGGTGATCCGTGAGGAGGGCCGTCATGGCTGGCAGATGGCCTACCTTCTGATCGACCACTATGGTCGTGAAGGGGCCCGCGAGGCGGAAAAGCTGCTCGAGCGACGCTCGACGGCTCTGAGCGGCAGTCGGTCCAATCGCCGTCTGTTGCACACTTTCAACGAGCCGATCCGCGACTGGATCGACCTCTATTACTATGCCGAGCTTGTCGACCGGGACGGCAAGTTCCAACTCGACATGCTGAGCCGCTGCGGATTTGCTCCGCTGGCCCGCTCCACGGTCTACATGCTGGGGGAGGAGTCCTACCACCTGCGCTTTGGCCATCTCGGACTGAAGCGGATCATTCAGGTCGGCCACGTGCCCATGGCGATCATGCAGAGGTACCTCAACAAGTGGGTCTCTTCGGCTCTGGACCTGTTCGGCAAAGATGCGTCCTCGACGGCCACCTGGGCCTATGAATGGGGATTGAAGAGCCGTTTCAACGAGCATCGATGCCCACCCCTCGATGAAGGCGAGCGCGAGGAGCTCAACGACTTCTCGCGCCTGGCTTACTACCGAGAGGTTCAGGGGCTGATGCGCCAGCTGAACCGATTCCGTAAGAAGGGCGAGAGCGAGCTGGCCCTGCCCGACTTCCGCTTCAACCGCAAGGTTGGCAAGTATGCCAGCAAATGCGTGGGGGTTGACGGCAAGGAGGTCAAGGCCGAGGAATACAAGGATTACGTCAAGTCCCACCTGCCCACCGAAAAGGACGAGTCCTTCTTGAAGGGGCTGTTCGAGTCGGGAGAGCAATGGGTGGCCCCGATGGTGGCTGACTGATCGTCGACCGGCGCTGAAATTTTCGTGTTGACAAACCCGTCGGGGTTACGTTATAGTTGCGATGCACTGGCGAGTCCAGTGCATCCTCGTTTTAGCAAGCCAAAGGCTGAAGCGGATCTTGCGGGAGTAGCTCAGTTGGTAGAGCTCCAGCCTTCCAAGCTGGTTGTCGCGAGTTCGAGTCTCGTCTCCCGCTCCAGAGCACATAGGATGACGCTGGGGTAGCTCAGCAGGCAGAGCACGTCCTTGGTAAGGACGAGGTCGGCGGTTCGAGCCCGCTCCCCAGCTCCAATTTGCCTACTCGGCGCCTTTTCGGCGGCTGGCTTGCCGGTCTCTGGAGGGGTCGTCGACCAATCTCGGGAGCTTTTTTTTTGCCCCGGAGAGAGAGATGGAGGATAAGTCATGGCGAAAAAAGAGGTGCGAACCATCATCACTCTCGCCTGCCAGACTTGCAAGAACCGGAACTATGCTAGCAAGAAGAACCGGCAGCATAATCCGGATCGAATGGAGCTGAACAAGTACTGTTCGACTTGCCGCAAGCACACTCCCCACAAGGAGACGCGCTAATCATGGCGGCCCAGGAACCGGCCTCCAGCTCCGAGCCTCGCAAGAAGCGTCGGGGCCTGGAGCGTTCGGGCGAGGGGGGCGAAAAGGGCCCCAAGCGCAAGAAGAAGGGCTCGGGAGGCAAGAAGGCAGCCGCTGCGACAGCCGGAGCCCCGGTTGTCGCAGGCGTTCCGGCGACGACCGGTGAGCGAGCTGGCAAGGTGAAGAAGGCGGCCGCGCCGCCCCTTCCTCGCCCGCCCAGCCCTGCCTGGATGCGCATGATGCTGGAGGATTTCGTCAAATACCTCCGCTCCGTGCGTGCCGAGATGAAGCGCGTCACCTGGCCCAGCGGCAAGGAAGTTCGGATGGCCACCGTGGTGGTGTTGATTACGCTGGTCGTGGTGACGGGATACATTGCCATCGTGAACATGCTGCTGAACCTTGTCTTTCAGCAGAACCCGACCGGAGTTGGAATGTAAGAGTGAAAAGATGAGGCTTTTGCGGAAACCAGGCACGCGCCCAGAGCACAAGGCAAGGCCGTCATCAATGAACGCTCAACAGTTTAAGAGGAGTCCTGGGAATGTCTGAGATTGTCGAGAACACGCCCACCAGTTCCGAGCCGGAAGTGAGCGAGGAAGCCCCCCGCGACCCGCGGGTGCAGTGGTATGTCGTGCACACCTATTCGGGCTACGAGAACAAAGTGCGCGAAGACCTGCTGCGCCGCATCGAGTCGATGAACATGAAAGACTTCATCTTTCAGGTTCTCGTGCCTACCGAGGAGGAGCTCGAGTTCAAGGATGGCAAGAAGAAAACCGTCCAGCGCAAGATTTACCCGGGCTATGTGTTCGTGGAGATGATCCTCACCGACCGCTCCTGGGCGGTGGTGCGTCACACGGCCAACGTGACTGGTTTCGTTGGCTCGGGCAATCCCGGTGCCAAGCCGGTGCCGCTGCCCGAGGAAGAGGTTCGGCGGGTGCGCCAGTTGATGGGCATGGAAGCGCCCACTCGCGTCAAGATCGACCTGGCCGTGGGTCAGGGCGTTCGGGTCATCCACGGCCCCTTCCAGGACTTTCACGGTCTGGTGGAAGAGGTCAACCCCGAAAAAGAGAAAGTGCGCGTGCTGATCTCCATCTTCGGCCGCGAGACCCCCGTCGAGCTGGATTTCAGCCAGGTCGAGAAGCTCTAAATACGTACGAGGTGTTAGCGAGAAATGGCTAAGAAGCTGAAAGCGATCGTGAAACTGCAGGTGCCTGCTGGCAAAGCCAACCCGGCTCCTCCGGTCGGCCCCGCCCTGGGCCAGCACGGCGTCAACATCATGGAGTTCGTCAAGCAGTACAACGAGCGGACGGCCTCCCAGGTGGGCATGATCATCCCCGTCGAGATCAGTATCTTCGAGGACCGCTCGTTCACGTTCGTGACCAAGACCCCTCCGGCCAAGACCTTGCTCTTGAAGGAAGCGGGGCTCGACAAAGGCTCGGGCGAGCCCAACAAGAAGAAGGTCGGCAAGGTGACGCGGGCCCAGGTCAAAAAGATCGCCGAGATCAAAATGCCTGATATCAACGCCCTCGACATGGCCGGCGCGATGAAGATCATCGAGGGCACTGCCCGCAGCATGGGAATCGAAGTCGAAGGGTAACTCCCTTCAACAGACGTGGAAGGCTCACCGAGCCGTCTGACCACAAGGAGGAACAATCCGGATGCCTACCAAGACCAAGAAATACGTCGATGCATGCAAGCAGTTCGACGCCAATGCCCTCTACAGTCCCGAGGAGGCGCTCGAGATCGTCAAGAAGATCGCCTTCGCCAAGTTCAATGAGACGGTCGAGGCTCACATCAAACTGGGCATCGACCCGCGCAAATCTGATCAGACCGTGCGAGGCACAACGGTATTGCCCCACGGAACCGGCAAGACCCCGCGCGTGATCGTCTTCACCAAGGGCGACAAGATCCAGCAGGCTGAGGCCGCCGGCGCCGACGAGGCCGGGGCCGAGGATCTGGTCGCCAAGGTGAAGGGCGGCTGGAGCGAGTTCGACATCGCCGTGGCCTCGCCCGACATGATGGGGCTCCTGGGCAAGGAGCTGGGCCGCGTGCTCGGCCCGCGCATGCCCAACCCCAAGGCCGGCACGGTCAACCCGGACGTGGCCAGGGCCGTGGCCGAGCTCAAGTCGGGCAAGGTTCAGTACCGAACCGACAAACTGGGCATCGTGCACTCGCCTATCGGCAAGGTCAGCTTCGAGGCCGACCAGCTGACCCAGAACCTGCGCACCCTGATGGACGCACTGGTGCGTGCCAAGCCGGCCACCGCCAAGGGCACCTACATCCGCTCGGTGTATGTGACCCCCACCATGGGCCCGGCGGTACGCATCGATCCTGCCCGCGCTGCGGTGGCCGTTGCGGCCAAACAGTAAACTTTCTCTGGAATTGACAAGCACAGGTGCCTGAGCTATTATAATGCTCGTCGCTCGGGAGGGCGACGAGTCGTTCGTGGGGCTGTAGCTCAGCTGGGAGAGCGCTTGCATGGCATGCAAGAGGCCGTCGGTTCAAGTCCGTCCAGCTCCACCATAAGGCACAAGACCCAGGGGGCCTGCCGCAAGGTGGGCCCCCTTAAGTTGTCCGGATGAAAACGTGAAGAAACTTCCTCTACCTGGAGGAACTGTTCGACCCTGAAAGAATAGCTTTAGCTGTTCCACCCGGGTGGCCGGGATGAGCAGGCCTCGACAATTTTTTCGCCGGGGCTTATGAGGCCGTTTCCAGGGCAGGGGATCTCTGGCCCAGTTCAGAAGGGGGCCCCCGACCCTGTTGGCACGTTGGCTGACGAAAGCGAGATGGTGACCAGATATGGCTTACAGGCCCTGTAGATTTCGAAGTTCGGTGCTGGGTGTTTTCCAGTGCGAGAAGCACATGTTTCAGCACAGCTACCCGGAAATCTACAATGAGCTCTATGAGTTCTGCCTCGAAAACGTCCCCGACCGTTTTTGCGGCTACGTAGACTTCGGGTTCAGTCTCGAAGGGGAGACTCCCCGCATTTTCATCAACTGCACTCATCCCTACCAGAGCCGTCCCTTGAAGAGCTTTCGAGACTGCATCGAAGAGTGCGACTACCACGATAAAGAGGGCGAATCCCTCGGATAACCAGGGCCCGGAAGCATCCGGGCTCTTTGCTTTTTCAAGCAGGTGGCCCCCTGTCCGGGAGAGAATGGAATTCGGACTTGCCTGCAAACATGCGACTTCTTCAGCAGTCTCGAACTCGAATACTCTTCATCCTTCCCCGCGAGGACGCACCTCATGGTCGGCGCTGAAGTGGCCCTCGCTCCCTTCGTTGCGCGTCGGGAGTATTTCGGCTGTTTGATCTATGATCGGGCGCACAGCGATTACATCCCGTTCGACCAGGATGCTACCGAGATCTTCCTGCGCAGCCAGACCCAGACGCTGGATGAGATCTACCGCGATCTGTCCGAGAAAGTGACCCGCCAATCGTTCGACCAGTTCATTCAACTGTGCAGCAGCATCGAACTGATGAAGAACGGCACTTTCCAGGGCACCTTCATCGAGTCCACCTCCCACGAGCGGCTCAAGCATCTGTCGGCGCCCACCATGGTTTACCTGCAACTGACCCGTTACTGCAACCTCGCCTGCAAGCACTGCTGGGCCGAGGCGGGCGTGGCCCGGCCGCGAGAGTTGACCATTCTTGAGGTGCGCGACCTGATCGATCAGTTGGCTGCCATGGGCACCTTCAAGCTGCGTCTGGGAGGGGGCGAGCCGCTGGGCCGTGGGGACTGGGCCGACATCGTGGCCCACGCCAACTCGAGGGGTATTCGCGTCAGTCTCTCCACCAACGCCACCATGGCCACCAAGGCCGTGGCCGAAAGGCTGGCCGAGCTTGACATCGAGTCGATCAAAGTCAGCCTCGAGGCGGGTAGCGAGAAGAGCTATGACTACATCCGGGGAGATCGGGCCTATCGCAAGGCGATTCGCGGAATCAAGAATCTGATCGAGCTGAGCAAGGCGTCGGTCTACTTCCACGTCGTTTTGCAGAAGGACAATCTGACCGAGATTCCCTCGCTGGTCAAGACCGCCGAGAAGCACGGCGTCTCGCGCATCGTCTTCGACGTGGCGGTTCCGGTGGGCCGGGCCAAGGAAAACCCCCGCATCCTTCTCACTCCCGATGAGGCGAGCTCGGCGCTCGACCTGGCCAGGCGTATCGGTGAGACCAGTCGGGTGGAGGTCGAGGTGGCCGCCCGGGTGCCTCCCCCTTACCAGAAGAAGCGCGTCTTTGAGGGCTTTGGCTGCGAATGCGGCCACGTTCACTGCCATATCAGCTCGGAGGGCATCGTCTCGGCCGGTGGCTTTGTCAGCCACCTGCTGCCAGCAGGCTCGATCCGCGAGAAGCCCCTGGCTGATCTGTGGGAGAACGGCCAGGGATTCAAGCTCCTGCGTGGCAACCCGGGCAATAATATTTGCAAGCGCTGCAACTACTACCGCTCGTGCCGAGGCGGCTGCCGCACGCGCACTTATGCAACCATCGCGGCCCTTACTGAGCCCGATCCGCTCTGTCTGATCGCTCGCGACACGCCGCCGGCGGGCTGATGGAATCGAACTCTCATGCGCTCGCACGCCTCATTTTGTCCGATTGCCCTGGCTGCGATGAAGGTTTGGCTATCGAGAAGCTTGCCCCCAATGAGGTGACGAGGTGCCCTCACTGTCACAGCACGCTGTTGCTCGTTCGCATTGACGGAGTCTTGATGTTTCTGCGCGATGGTTGGGTTTGAGTGGCTCGAACGAGGACGCCTGGCGTCGCATGGAGAACGTTTACAGCGCCGTTCGCGCAGAGCCCCTGCGCGCGGCTCGGGAATCCATCGAGCCAGTGAGGAGTCATCCGTGAGCCTGCGCAAGCACGTCCCCCCCCAAATAGCGGAGGAGATCGCCCGAGCGAATCGGGTTTTGCTGGTTTCTCACATCGGCCTGGACGGTGACCACCTCGGCTGCATGATCGCCCTGCATTCGGCCCTGGAGAAGATGGGCAAACAGGTGGTTGCCTACCTGCCCGAATCTGTTCCCGACAACTTCCAGTTCATGAAGGGCATGGAGCGTCTTTCCCCCAACTTGCCGGTGGACCGCTTCGACCTTCTCATCGCCCTCGAGTGCCCCGAGATGCACCGCTTTCCCAAAGGGTTCGACTACAAGAGCTCGGCCGAGCGGGTGCTCAACATCGATCATCATCCCGATAACCAGATGTATGGAGACGTGGTCTGGGTGGAGCCGCAGATGGGCTCGCTGGGTGAAATGGTGTTCGACCTCCTGGAGGTCATGGAGGTTCCCTTCGATGATACCATCGCGGTCGCTCTCTACACGGCTATTTTCAGTGACACTGGCTCGTTTCAGTATTCGCGGGTGACTCCTCGCACTCACCAGCGCATCGCGCGCTTGCTCGAGTTCGACGTCAACACCGATCTGGTGGGTCGGTCCTTGTATCGACAGCTTCGCTTTGAAGCCATGAAGCTGCTCGGCATCGTTTTGCAGAGCACGACCCGGTCGGAGGATGGACGGTTGATCTGGGCCGAGATCCCCTGGACGGAGATGCAGCGCTATCAGGTTCAGCCCGAGGACACTCTCTACTTCGTCGATCAGCTCGATACGGTGAAGGGGGCCGAAGTGGTCATGCTGTTCCGCGAGCTCGAGGACGGGCGAGTCAAGGTCAGCATTCGCTCGCGTCACTATCCGGTCAACCAGGTCGCGGCCAGCTTCGGAGGCGGAGGCCACGCAAAGGCGGCCGGCTGCGTGGTGGAAGGCGCCCTGGACCACGTCAGCGGCAAGGTGGTCAAAGCCATGAGTGAGTCTTTGAGCCAGTCGATTTTGCAGGATCGGGATACTTTGCCCAGCTCCCCGGCTGTCTCCGCCCTCAAGCGAGGCTGACCCTCCTGCCCACCTTCGCGGTGCATACCCTGGGTTGCCGCGCCAACCAGTCCGACTCTGAGCGGCTGCGCGAGATCTTGTTGGGGGCCGGCTTCGAAGAGGTTGAGTTCTCCCAGCCTGCCGACGTGCGCGTGGTCAACACCTGTACGGTGACCTCCGAGGCGGATCGCAAGTCAGCCCAGGTTGTGCGGCGCGGGCTGAGGCTGGGGGGCCAGGTGGTGGCCACCGGCTGCGCCGTGGCCACCCGGGGAGGCCTTCAGGGCGGCCGGTTGCCCGGCTCGGTATTGCGCCTTCCCCCGGCTCAGAGCGAGCAGCTGCTCAGTTTGATCGGGGCCGACAACTGTCCCAATGCGCAACTGGTCGACCAGGAGACGGCTCAGCTTCGTACCCGGGCCCTGTTGCGGGTGCAGGACGGCTGCGATCAGTTCTGCACCTTCTGCATCGTGCCTTACGTGCGAGGGCGAAGTCGCAGCTTTCCCATCGAGCAGCTGGTGGAGGAGGCCCGCCGGCTCGAGCGGGCTGGCTATCGCGAGGTGGTGCTGACCGGCATTCACCTGGCCGTCTGGGGCCGCGAGCTTCGCCTTGATCTGTCTCACCTGCTCGAAGCGCTTTTGCTGGCCACCAGCCGGGTTCGCTTCCGGCTCAGCTCGATCGAGCCCGATTGCTTCCCTGTTGGCCTTTTCGATCTCATGCGGCGGAACCCCGAGCGGGTCTGCCCGCACCTGCACCTGGCCCTGCAGCACGCCAGCGACCGCGTGCTCGAGCGCATGCACCGCAACTATGATCAGGCCCATTTCAGCCGACTGGTGGAGGCTTTCTTCGCGATTCCGGGGGCCTGCCTCACCAGCGATGTCTTAGTGGGCTTTCCCGGGGAGAGAGAGGAAGATTTCTTGATTCTCAAGCGCTACTTGCGCGAGCGGCCCTTCTTTCGGCTGCATGTTTTCCCCTACAGCCCGCGACCCGGGACGGCAGCCGCTCGTTTTCCCGATCAGGTCTCGGTGGAGGTGCGCAATCGCCGGCGCGACGAGTTGTTGGCCCTGGGGGAGCGCAAGCGATTGGCCTATCTTCGGGCCCAGCGCGGCTGCGAGAGGGATGTGCTGGTAGAGGCCCCCGGCCCGCGCCAGGGCACGATGGAGGGCTTGACCGAGAATTATGTCCCTGTCTTGTTGCGCGGTGGGCCTGCGCTCCGAGGCCATCTTCTGCGGGCGCGGCTGGGGCGCGTGAGCGGGCAGGCCGTGCAGGCTGCGCTTGTTCGAAAGGAGTTCCTGCCGGACTCTTGAATTGCCGGCCCTCAATGGCCGGTTTGTTTGATAAGTTTCGGGTCAACCGACCCAAGGTAGATCAGAGTCGAAGCGATGAGACGCAGCGAGCGGAGCTACCCTCCGACCTCTGGATCAAGTGCTCTGACTGTGGCAACGCGATGTATCGCAAGGTCTTCCTGGACAACTTGAAGGTTTGCGACAAATGTGGCTTCCACCACAAGCTCACGGCCCACGAGCGGCTCGAGCTGCTGGCCGACCCGGGTAGCTTTGAGGAGTGGGACAAAGGCCTCTTCTCGGGCAATCCGCTGGGTATCGAGGGGGAGTACCTCGAGAAGCTGGTCAGCGATCGCAAGAAGACCGGGCTGGAAGATGCCGTGCTTTCGGGCAAGATCGAGTTGACCGGCATTCCCGTGGGCATCGCCATCATGGACTTTCATTTCCGAGGCGGCTCGATGGGCTCGGTGGTGGGGGAGAAGATCACTCGCATGCTCGAACGCAGCGGAGATCTGCGTTTCCCCGCCCTGGTGGTCACCTCCTCAGGAGGGGCCCGCATGCAAGAGGGAATGCTGAGCCTGATGCAGATGGTGCGCACCTCGGCGGCGGTTCGGCGCCTCAACGATCTGTCCGTGCCTTACTTCTGCCTGCTGACCGACCCGACCACCGCAGGCGTGGCCGCCTCGTTCGCCGCTCTGGGCGACGTGATCGTGGCTGAGCCCCGAGCCATCATCGGCTTTTCGGGGGCACGGGTGATCGAGCAGACCATTCGTCAGAAGCTGCCGCCCGGATTTCAGACCTCCGAGTTTTATCAAAAGCACGGTTTCATCGACATGGTCGTGCCGCGCTCCGAGCTTCGAGCCACCATGGCGCGCTTGATCGGAATGTTCGCTCAACCCGTGCTGGAGTCGCCCGCATGAGTATGATTTTGGAAGTCGAGAAGCCCTTACTGGAGCTTGAGAACAAGATCAAAGAGCTCAAGGAGGTCAACCTGACCGGTCGGGTGGACCTCTCCTCGGAGATCCGCCTGCTCGAGCGCAAAGCTGAGCAGCTCAAGAAGAGCATCTACGAGAATCTATCCGCCTGGGACCGGGTCCTGATCGCCCGCCATTCGGTCCGGCCGGGGACGCTCGATTACATTCAGGCGCTTTTCACCGATTTTCTCGAGCTGCACGGTGACCGTCTGTATGCTGATGACCCTGCCATCGTGGGGGGTCTGGCTCGCTTTGAGGGCCGCAGCTGCGTGGTTGTCGGCCACCAGAAGGGGAAGGGGACCAAGGACAATCTGGCCCGCAACTTTGGCATGCCCAACCCCGAGGGCTTCCGCAAGGCAGGCCGTCTGATGAGCCTGGCACATCGCTTCAGGTTGCCCATCTTCACCTTCATCGACACGCCTGGCGCCTACCCCGGCATCGAGGCTGAGGAGCGCGGTCAGTACGAAGCAATCGCCAGCAACATCGCTCTGATGACCGAGCTGGGGTCGCCTATCGTGACTCTGGTCATCGGCGAGGGCGGCAGCGGCGGGGCCCTGGGAATCGCGGTGGGCGATCGGGTCCTGATCCTGGAGAACTCGGTTTACTCGGTCATCTCCCCGGAAGGCTGCGCTACCATCCTCTGGCGGGATGCGAGCAAGGCAGAGCAGGCCGCCTCCTGGTTGGGTCTGACCTCGGACAAGCTGCTCAGGCTGGGACTCGTGGATGAGGTGCTGAGCGAGCCTCTCGGGGGTGCCCATCGCGAGACCGAGAACGTCTTCGCGACGGTGCGCGGCGCGCTGAGACGGCACCTGGGCGAGTTGCTTCTCTCAACTCCGGCAGAGTTGGTCACCTCCCGTTACGCCAAGTATCGCCGAATGGGCGTCGTGCTCGAGCAAGCTCTGACTCCATGAGGCCCACCCGGACCCGAATCGTTTGCACGATCGGCCCGGTCTCGTGCAGCGAGGAGATGCTGCGCGGCCTGATCGCTTCCGGCATGGACGTGGCCCGGCTCAACTTCTCTCACGGCACCCACGAATGGCATGCCGAGCGTATCCAGCTGATTCGCAGGGTGGCCCGGGAGTTGGGGGAGCCGGTGGCCATTCTGCAGGATCTGTGCGGCCCCAAGATCCGCCTCGGTCCGGTGGCCGAGGGTACCATTCTGGTTGCTGGAGAGCCCTTCGCGCTGACCACCGAGGAGTGTGAGGGCAATTGCCGACGGGCCACCATCAGCTATCCTTCGCTGCCGGCCGAAGCGCAGCCCGGAGACCCGATTTTACTCGACGACGGCCTGCTCGAGCTGGTGGTGACAGAGAGCACCTCCACCGAGGTGCGCACCCGGGTGGTGGAGGGAGGGCCGCTTTCTTCACGCAAGGGGGTCAATCTGCCCAGGACCCGCCTTTCGGTGCCCGCCATGACCGTGAAGGACTCCAGGGATCTGCGCTTCGGGCTCGAGCAGGGCGTGGACTACGTGGCCCTCTCGTTCGTGCGCCAGGCGAGCGATCTGGCGCCTTTGCGAGCCATCATGAGCGAGCTGGGCGTCCATCGCCCGGTGGTGGTCAAAATCGAGAAGCGCGAAGCGGTCGATAACCTCGAGAGCATCGTGGCGGCGGCCGACGCCATCATGGTCGCCCGAGGCGACCTGGGCATCGAGGTGCCCATCGAGGAAGTGCCCATCATCCAGAAGCGCACCATCCGACTCTGTCGGCGCTACGAGCGCCCGGTCATCACCGCCACCCAGATGCTGGACTCGATGATCAGAAATCCCCGGCCCACCCGGGCTGAAGCCACCGATGTGGCCAATGCCATCCTGGATGGCACCGATGCGGTGATGCTGAGCGGCGAAACGGCCAGCGGCCAGTATCCGCTACAATCGGTCCAGGTGATGGACCGCATTGCTCGGGAGGCCGAGCAGCTGGTGGAGTTTTTGCCGGATATCGACCCGGTGGTGGAGTCCGACAGCGACCACCTGGTCAACTCGGTCGCCCTGGGCACCTGCCGCCTGGCGCATCAGCTCAAGGTCCGCGCCATCCTGGCCTGCACAACCTCGGGCCGCACCGTGCAGGCGATCGCCCGTCACCGACCGGGCTGCCTCGTGGTGGGCATCACCGCCGAGCCGGAAATTGCCCGCCAGCTGAACCTTGTCTTTGGCGTGCGTCCCCTGGTCATCGACCGCTACGCCACGACCGAGGAGCTGATGCGCGCGTCCGTTCAGGGCGCTCGCGCGGCCGGGCTGATCCAGCCGGGGGACACGGTGGTGTTGGCGGCCGGCTTCCCTCCAGGCAGCCCGACCAACCTGGTCCAGGTCGCTTGTCTCGGGGCATGACAGGAACCGGGTTGGTCTTTGAGGAATATTCCTCAAATGACCCGTCACATTTCCGTTGAGACGCGTTCCAGCGAAGAATCCATCGAGTCTCCCGCCTTCCGACACAGCCGTTCCCTGATCAGCCTGCTGCTCCTGGTGGCTCTGGCAGCGGTGGGCTACAACTTCTACTTTCTGTGTGCCCGCAAGCAGGCGGCCCACGAGTCCAAGCTGGCCGAGATCGACCGATTGGAGTCCGATTTGGCTGTGCTCGAGCAGCAGAACAAGATTCTGACCGAGCGGGTGGCCTATCTGCGTACCGACGCCGGGGTGGAAGAGGTGGCTCGCGAGAAGCTTGGCTTGGTGCGCAAGGACGAGGTGGCTTTCGTGGTTGTGCCGGCGCTCAGCACCGAATCACCTGACGCCCCGGTCTACGTCCCCCGCCCTCCGGCGCGCAAACCCACCGTGATGCAGAGGGCCCTGCACGCCATCTTCGAACCGGGATTTCCTCGACAGTAGCGCCGTTCTCGGCGGTTGACGGTTGACTTGATTGGGCGCTATACTGAAAGCCTGAGACACCTTCGTTCGGAGGACGTTTTTATCGATGGCCCTTGAGGTCGGTTCCATCGTCGAGGGTACGGTTACCGGCATCACCAACTTCGGGGCCTTCGTCGAGTTGCCGGACGGGCACACGGGGCTGGTACACATCTCTGAAGTGGCCGACGTATTTGTGACCGACGTCCGTCAGCACGTTCAAGAGCGCTCTGTTATTCGAGTGAAGGTGTTGAAGCTCAATGACAAGGGTAAGTACGACCTCTCCATCAAGCAGGTTGCGCGTCTCGAGCCGACTGCTCCTCCTCCAGCGTTTCGTGGACCTCGTGGGAAACGACCCCGCCAGGGTGACCACTCGGGCAACCCCCACTTTGAGGAGATGCTGCAACGTTGGAAGAAGGACTCCGATGAACGGCAGTTAGACGTCAAACGTCACAACGAAGGGAAACGCGGCCGGGGCCGCAGCCGCTGACAAAACGCGGGAGTGGCGAAATGGCAGACGCACGGGACTTAAAATCCCGGGCCGCAAGGCGTGCGGGTTCGAGTCCCGCCTCCCGCAAAACCCACCACATCTCCGTCCGGGCACCTCCAGATACGTGTTTCGGGCAGGTTTCTGCGAACCTCTAGCTTCCGTCTTCCTGGTCCATGATGGTAAGCTCGGCCTCGAAGCGCTCACGTTTGGCCAGTCGCTCGGCCTGCACGTGCTCGGACTCCACGTGGCTGATGTGAAAACCAGGGGGGAGGGCGTCGAAGAGTGCCCGGACATACTCCAGAGACTCAGCCGGGGCCACCTCCTTCACGCGGGTCAAAAGCTCGCCCCGCCCATCGGTCTCGTAGTGGACGAAGCCCAGCGAGCGCAGGTCGGCTTCGGTGAGGCCCCCGGGAAACTCGCCCTCCAGTCGCACCTGGCCGGCCTCGACCAGCACCCGGGCCACTTCCTGGTTGTTCGAGTCGCTGATGGATACGACCATGGACTTCACCGGGCGGCTCCCAGGCGGAGGGGGTGCTCGTCAAAGGCAATGGCTTCTCGAGCCAGCTCGACCAGAGCATTGCTGCGCTGGAAGAAAGCGCACAGCGCACCCAGGTGGAAGGCATCCAAACGGGGCAGGCCGATGGTTAAGAATCCTTCACTGGCCTGGCTTGCGATCGCCTGAGCGCGCAATCGGGGGAAGAGCTCGGCCAGTCTCTGGCCCGCCAGAGCAGCGACGGCGGGCCAGCCAGGAACCTCGGGCACGGTGCTCTCACTTTTGATAACCTCGAGGGTGAGCAGGGTGTTCAGGGTCTTGTCTCGATTGTGGCCTTGCCAGGGCTCGATCATCCAGCGGTCGGAGTTGAGCCCGGCGCGAGTGGGGAGCAGAGAGCCGCCGGCCAGCAGGTAGCGCCACAGATCGGCCAGGTGCTCCCAGCGCGGGCCTTCGGTCCACAGCAGCTCCACCGTGCGCCCCGCCTCGATGGCTGCCAGGCGAGCCGTCGCGTAGGCCAGGGCGGGGTTCTCCTCGAGCGACTTGGATTCCATTCCACGAATCTGCGAGCGAGCTCCCTCCGCCACCTGGAGCACGTCGAAGCCGCAGGCCGCCAGGGGCATCAGGCCTGCGGCGGTGTACATGGCCGAGCGTCCGCTCAGTCCGGGCGACACCGGCAAGAGACGGTAGCCCTCGTGCCCGGCCAACTGGATCAGATCGCTGCAATCGCCGTCGGCGGCCACCACGATGCGGCGCTGGGCTTCGGCCGGACCGTGCCGCTGGCGCACCAGCTCGCGCACCAGGGCAGTGGCGACAGCCGTCTCGGCCGACAGCGGGCCCTGCCCGGCCACCACCAGGCTGAGGCGACGACCGGTCATCATGATGAGATCGCTCAGCGCGTTGGGGTCGAGATTGTCTCCCGCAAAGAGCACCTCGAATCCGTCGTCCTGGGGCGAGCGCAGGGTTTCCAGCAGTCCGCGGGCAGCCAGCGAGGTTCCCCCGGTGGCCACGAAGATAAGCGTGTCGCTGTTGGCCCTCAGCTCGCTGGAAACGCTCTTGATCTGCTCGATCTCGGCGTCGCGCAGCGAGAAGGGGGCGTTGAGGCGCAGGGCCAGGGGACGGCTCGACTTGAGAATCTCGTCGAGCTTCTCCGGCACCCCGGCCAGGGCGGAGGTTGACGCGAGCCAGCCGTCAGGCAGATGCTCGGTGGAGAGGGTAATGAGCGAGCGTCGCTTGGGTGTGGCCATGCCTTGAAGTCAGTTCCACCTGTCCCGGCCCGCGCCCTGCGGTCGCCAAGGAAATTCCGAAGTCAGAAGCCTCGGCCGGGAATGCCCATCACGGGTGGCGCCGCCTCACTCGGGTCGGCCTGGAGCCTGGTCTTGCGGGGGCGGGCGGAAAGGATATTGGCGCTCTGGGCCTTGCGCTCGAAGATCTCGTTGACCTTGCCGCTATCGATGAGTTGCAGGAAGATACTCACTGCGTCGGGATCAAACTGAACGCCTGCATTCTTGCGCAGCTCTTCGATCGCTTGCTCGATAGGCATGCCTTTGCGGTAGGGACGGTCGCTGGTCATGGCGTCAAATGAGTCGGCCACGCAGAGAATGCGACCCTGCAGCGGAATCTGCTCGCCCTTGAGGCGATGAGGATAGCCGCCGCCGGTCCACTGCTCGTGGTGGTGCAAGATGCCCGGAAAGACCTTGTGGAAGGCCCTGACCGGCTGCATGATCTCCACCCCGTACTCGGGATGGCGCTTCATTTCGGCAAACTCCTCATCGGTCAGTCGACCGGGCTTGTTCAGAATATGGTCGCGGATACGGATCTTGCCGATGTCGTGCAGCAGCCCGGCGTAACGGATGTTCTCGACGTCGTCGGGAGACAGGCCCATGCCCTCGGCGATCAGCACCGAGTATTCGGTGACCCGCTCGGAGTGACCGCGCGTGTAGGGGTCGCGGGCATCGATGGAGTTGGCCAGGGCCTTGATGGAATTGACGAAGAGATTCTGCAGCTCATCGTGCAACTCGGCGTTCGAGATGGAGACAGCCGCTACCGCCGCCAGGCGGCTGGCCAGGGCCAGGTCTTCCGTGTTGAAGTCGCTGCCGTCCTTCTTGCCGCGCACATTGAGCACGCCCACCACTTTGTCCTGGGTGATCAGGGGCACGCACAGGGCCGAGGCCAGGTCGGCTGAGGCGGTAAGATCGTCGTGGTCGTGGCGACCGTGGGGGAGGAGGGCGGGCTTGCGCTCGAGGGCCACCCGGCCGGCAATGCGCTCGCCCAGCTTGACGCGGGTGCGCTTGATCACGTCGTCGGGCAATCCATGGGCGATGCGGATGGACAACTCCTGGGTCTGATCGTCGAGCAGCATGACCGAGGCAGCCTTGGCCTCAAGAAGCTCGGTGGCGTGGAAGAGCACCTGGGGCAGGATCTTCTCGAGCTCGAGGCTGGAGTTCAGGGCGTTACCGACCTCGTGCAGAGCCTTGAGCTCGTTCACCTGCCGTTTGACCTGCTCATAAAGTTGAGCATTGTCGATGGCCGAGGCGGCGTGGCTGGCAAGAATCGTGAGCACCTTCAGGTCCTGCTCGGAGAAGTCTCCGCCCCCCCGGCGTCCGCTCAAATTGAGTACCCCGATGCAGCGGTCCTTGACGATCAGAGGCACGCACATGGCCGATTCGATCTCGTTGGAGGGTCGCTCGAACCGGGTGTCATCGTCGCGGATGCCCTTCTTGAGCAGGCGGGGGCGACCTTCCTGGGCCACCCAGCCGCTGATACCCTCGCCCAGGTTGACCCGAGTGGTGGTCACGATCTGCTCGTCAAGCCCCTGAGCCACCAGCATCTTCAGCTCGGAGCGCACCTCATCGAGCAGCATCAGACTGCCGTTCTCGGCTTCAAGCAAAGAGATCGCATGGTCTAGCACCTTGCGCAGCACCTCTTCGAGTTGGAGGGTCGAGCTGATGGCGGTGCCCACCTCGTAGAGAGCTGCCAGGGTGGAGAGGCTGCGGCTCTGCCGCTGCTGGTCCTGGAAAATCTGGGCCGTCAGCTCGGCCAGCGAGATAATCATATCCCGCCCGCGGGCCACGTCCAGGGGCACCGGAGCGGGGTGCTTGAGCAGCGCCTCCTTGAACTCGGGCTCGCTCATCTGCAGCAGCGTGCAGAGCTCTTCGCGCTGCCTGGCCGAAGGAGGCACCTCCCAGACAGGCCCGCCCATCACATAGGCCAGAACGCGGCCCTCGAACACCACCGGCTGGATCAGGAACTGCAGCCTTCCGGGCCCTTCCGCGACGCGGAAGACTCCGTTGCTGCTGACGATCATCTGCTTGAAGATGTGCCGTGCTTCCAGCAGACGGGGGTGGATGAGATCGCCGGGGTGGCTGTAGTGGGCGACCAGCGCCGCCGTCGGGGAACAGACGGTCAGCGACAGCCCGGTGGCCAGGCTGAGCGTCTGTTGAAACTTTTCCAGGGGTTTTAGGTTGAGGTTCAGGTCCAAGCTATCAATCCCCTGGGTCGCCTCAGCGCCCACTGTCATTCGTCCGTCCCTTCCGGGCGCGGATCGACACAACCGCCATGATCCGCACTCAGTCTAGCACGCCCCCCTCATGACGAGCAATAAGACAAATGTGTCCCGGAGTGGTGAACCGGGGGGAGAGCCTTGGCCTTGATCTCCCAGTATTGTGATTCCTGGGGCGCGGAAGGGTTCCTGCAAAGCCTTGGCCAAAGGTGTTCCCCGATGGGCTTCAATACCTCCGGCGACATCGTTTTAGCGCTGCTGCGAAAGGTTCCGCTGTTTGCCGGCCTGGAAGAGGACGACCTGCGACATCTGGTGCGAATCTGTCACCGGAAACGCCATGCTCGCGGCACGGTGATCTTCCAGCAGGGCGATCCGGGCGACGAATTCTTGATCTTGATCGAGGGCAGCGTCAAGGTCGAGCTGATGAATTCGGAGGGCAAGGAGCTCACCCTGACGATCCTGCAGCCCTTCCAGTTTCTGGGCGAGCTGGCCTTGCTCGACGACGTGCCCCGCTCGGCCACCGTGGTGGCGCTCGAGAATACCACTTTCCTGGTGATCAGCAAGGTGGACTTCTATCGCATGCTGGAAACCTACCCTGGCATCAGCGTGCCGATCTTGAAGCACTTGACCCGACGTTTGCGCATTCTGACCGACGACATCGCCAGCCTGGCCTTCATGGATGCCTACACGCGGGTCGCTCGCAAGCTGCTTTCATTGGCCGAGGATATGGGCCAGAAGACCACCGAGGGCCACCTGGTCATCGAGCAGCCGCTCACTCATCAAGAGTTCGCCAACCTGGTTGGAACCACGCGCGAGACAGCCACGAAGATTCTCAACGAGATGAAAGAACACGCTCTCATCTCGATCGCGCGCCACAAGATCTCTATCCTCGACCCGCGCGAGCTGGCCGTGCGAGCCAACTTTCCCTCCTTCAGTTAACGGATTGCTCACGGGGGTTCTTCAACCCGGGCCGATGATGGCGGTCGGGGTTCAATCCCTGGCCCGGCTCGAAGTCTGATTGGCGCCGAAAAAAAACTCCGCAAAGCGGGTCGGCCGAGCGGCTCCTTGACTTCGGGCCCGGTATTTGGTAGTATCGTACCACAACTGAAACCGACACAAGGTACCCTGGCTCAGGTTCACAGAAACCATGGGCTAGGGTATTGACGTGTTCTGGGGCATTTGATAGAATGCCTCTTACGCCTGGAAAAGCGCACCTGAATTGACGCGAAGGGGTCTCAGGGTGGCGGATCCTCTCCAAGTGAGGAATCGCCCGGCAGTTTGGGAGCGAAAGCAGGCGTAAGTGGACCCTGAAAGTTTTGACCAGGAATCGTCGCGACAGTCATTAGGTTGGTTTGAGAAGCGAGGCGGGCCCCAATGCTGACGCCTGGCTTTTTGTTATTTTTGCCAGAATAAAACGGAGGAAGCCCACTCCATGTCCACTCTCCGCCTGCAAAATCCGGAGAACGGCCGGGTGTCGTTCCAGAGTATTCAGAACGTGCTGGATCTCCCTAATCTGATCGAGCTGCAGCGGACCTCGTACGAGCTGTTCCTCAAAGAGGGGATCAAGGAAACGTTCGAGGACATCTCGCCTATCGAAGACTTCACCGGGAACCTCATCCTGGAGTTCCTGGACAACTCACTGGACGCCCCGACATACTCCACCGATGAGTGCCGCGACCGCGATGCCACCTATGCACGCCCGCTCAAGGTGCGCGTTCGGTTGATCACCAAGGAAGGCGGCGAGATCAAGGAGGTCAAGGAGCAGGAGATCTTCATGGGTGACTTTCCGGCCATGACCGAGAAGGGCACCTTCGTGATCAACGGTGCCGAGCGCGTGATCGTCAGCCAGCTGGTGCGCTCTCCGGGCATCTACTACACCGACTCGCTGGACGTCACCGACAAGCGCACCTTCGGGGCCACCGTGATCCCGAACCGGGGCGCCTGGCTCGAGTTTCAGACCGACGCCAACAATATCATCTTCGTCAGCATCGACAAGGCCCGCAAAGTTCCGGCCACGGTGCTGATCCGCGCTCTGGGTTTCTCGACCGACGACGAGATTCGCCAGCTTTTCGATTATGAGCCGCTAATCGAGCCGACCCTGACCAAGGACCAGTTCTCGACCACCGAGGAAGCCCTGGTGGAGATCTACCGCAAGCAGCGCCCCGGCGACCCGCCCACGGTAGAGAGCGCCCAGGCCCTCTTGCAGAACCTGTTCTTCACCTCCAAGCGCTATAACCTTGCCAAGGTCGGGCGCTATAAGCTGTCTCGCAAGCTGGGTCTGAAAATCCAGAGTCCGGAGACGGGCGCCTTCCACAAGCCAGGGGTAATCGACGACCCGGATACCGGCAAGACGCTCGAGTATCCCCAGACCCTGACCAAGGAAGATGTCATCTCGGCGGTGCGGTACATGCTCGCGCTCATGAAGCGCGAAGTGCTCGAGAACCCGCCTCCCGAGGGGGTCGAGGAGGGTGGTCTGCAGATAGAGTCCTATCGCGGCCTGTGGTGGCTCAAGGCCAAGAGCGACGATCGCTTCGATGTGATCGTGCGCGTGGACGACATCGACCACCTCGGGAACCGCCGCGTGCGCGCTGTGGGCGAGCTGCTCCAGAACCAGTTCCGGGTGGGCCTGCTGCGCCTCGAGCGCGTGGTGCGCGAGCGCATGACCGTGCAGGATCTTGAGACGGTGACGCCTCAGGCGCTGATTAACATTCGCCCGGTGGTGGCGGCCATCAAAGAGTTCTTCGGCTCCTCGCAACTGTCGCAGTTCATGGACCAGACCAACTCGCTGGCCGAGCTGACTCACAAGCGTCGCCTGTCGGCCCTCGGCCCCGGTGGCCTGTCGCGCGAGCGCGCCGGCTTCGAGGTGCGTGACGTCCACTACTCCCACTACGGCCGCATCTGCCCCATCGAGACTCCCGAAGGCCCCAACATCGGCCTGATCGGCTCGCTGGCCACCTACGGCCGCTGCAATAACTTCGGCTTCATCGAGACGCCTTACCGCCGGGTGGTGTGCAAGGCGCTGGCTGAGGTCGAAGGGAAGATTACCGATGACGAAACGGGCAAGAAGGTCAAGGTCAAGTTCGGCCCGGGCGACATCATCCCGCGCCGAGATCGCGTTAAGCTGCTGGCTGAGGGGGTCGATGTGCCTGTCGAGGTGGTGGTCACCGAGATCACCGACTACCTCGGAGCCGACGAAGAGGACGATCACGTCATCGCTCAGGCCAACACCCTGCTCGATGAGAAGAACCGGATGATCGAGCCCCGCGTCGTGGTGCGCGCCAAGCACGAGACGCAGATCGTGCCCCGCGAGGACGTGGACTACATGGATGTCTCGCCCAAGCAGATCGTGTCCGTGGCCACCGCGCTCATTCCCTTCCTCGAGCACGACGACGCCAACCGCGCCCTGATGGGCGCCAACATGCAGCGGCAGGCGGTGCCCCTGGTCGAGCCGGTGGCTCCCATGGTGGGCACCGGGATGGAGCTGCGGGCGGCCAAGGACTCGGGGGCTCTGCTGGTCTCGGCCACCGAGGGCGAGGTGGTGACCTGCAACGCCAATGAGGTCAAGATCAGGGACAACAACAACAAGCTCGTCGGCTACAAGCTGCAGAAGTTCAAGCGCTCCAACGCGGGCACTTGCATCAACCAGCGTCCGGCCGTGCGCCTGGGCCAGAAGGTGAGAGTTGGCGACGTGATCGCCGACGGCGCTTCCTCGGTCAATGGCGAGCTGGCTCTGGGCCGAAACGTACTCGTGGCCTTCATGCCCTGGGAGGGCTACAACTATGAGGACGCCATCCTGCTCAGCGAAGAGCTGGTGAAGGAAGATGTTTTCACCTCGATTCACATCGAGGAATATGAGTGCGAAGCGCGCGATACCAAGCTGGGAGCCGAGGAGATCACCCGCGACATTCCTAATGTCAGCGAGGAGGCTCTCAAAGACCTGGACGAGCGCGGCATCATCCGCATCGGCGCCGAGGTGCGCACCGAGGACATCCTGGTGGGCAAGGTCACCCCCAAGGGCGAGACCGAGCTGACCGCGGAAGAGCGCCTGCTGCGGGCTATCTTCGGTGAGAAGGCGCGCGATGTTCGCGATACCTCGCTCAAGGTGCCGCACGGTGAGAAGGGCAAGGTGATCGACGTGAAGGTGTTCTCGCGCGAGAACACCGACGAGCTGGCCCCGGGAGTCAACCAGCTGGTGCGCGTCTACGTGGCCCAGAAGCGCAAGATTCTGCAGGGCGACAAGATGGCCGGCCGCCACGGCAACAAAGGCGTGATCGCCAAAGTGCTGCCCGTGGAGGACATGCCTTTCCTGCCCGACGGAACCCCCATCCAGATCGTGCTCAACCCGCTGGGCGTACCCTCGCGCATGAACATCGGCCAGATCCTGGAGACCCACATGGGGCTCGTGTGCCACTTCCTCAGTGAGCCGGGCGAGCCTCACATGCGGGTGGAGTGCCCGGTGTTCGACTCTGCTCACGAGACCGAGATCCGCGAGCTGATGTCGATGGCGCGCCTGCGCACCATCCTGGCGCTCAAGGGCTACCGACTCACCACGGCTCAGCTCGATCGCATCCTGAGCGAGACGCCGCTGGTTGACCGCCTGCGCGACTTCCTCAATGGTCTGGCCAGCGACTACGTGGTGATCACCACCGGGGAGACCCAGGCGCTGATCGACGACGGCTCTCGCGACAGCCTGGCCAAACGAGTCAAGACCTTCGCCGCCGGCGCGGTGCCCAACGCCAAGCTGGACCCCGCCGAGTTGGAGAAGGTGCTCAAGGATACCACCATGGCCGACCGTCTGCGCGAGATTCTCAGGCTACGCCGCGTGCCGCGGACCGATGAGGAGATCGAGCACTTGGCCGGGTTTATCAAGGAGTACCTGACCATCCCCGAGGATGGCAAAACGGTGCTCTTCGACGGACGCAGTGGTGACCCTTACGATCGACCGGTCACCGTGGGCCAGATTTACATGCTGAAGCTGGCCCATCTGGTGGACGACAAGATTCACGCCCGCTCGACCGGCCCCTACTCCCTCATCACCCAGCAGCCGCTGGGCGGTAAGGCTCAGTTCGGGGGCCAGCGTTTTGGCGAGATGGAGGTCTGGGCCCTGGAGGCCTATGGCGCTGCCTACACGCTGCAGGAGCTGCTGACCGTGAAGTCGGACGACGTGATCGGCCGCGTCAAGACCTACGAAGCCATCGTGAAGGGTGAGAATGTGCTCGAGCCCGGTGTGCCCGAGTCGTTCAAAGTCTTGATCAAGGAGCTGCAGTCGCTCTGCCTGGACGTCACCATCAAGTCGATGGATGCGGGCGGAACGCTGCGTGACGTGGAGATCAAGTCGGTGGAGGATCAGGAGATCAAGACCACCGCGCGTGAGCTCGGTCTCGACCTGGGGCAGGAAGCCCTCTCCAGCCTGTAGCCCCTGGCAGCGCGCCGGGCGGCGCGCTGCCCGCTCAGGCCATAGCTGCTAGATGATTTAGAAGGAGCCCATCGGAACATGGATGTCAATAACTTCGATGCCCTGGAGATCCGGCTGGCCTCGCCGCGGCAGATCCGCGAGTGGAGCTACGGAGAGGTCAAGAAGCCCGAGACCATCAATTACCGCACCCTCAAACCCGAGCGTGATGGCCTGTTCTGCGAGCGCATCTTCGGTCCCATCAAGGACTGGGAGTGCCACTGCGGCAAGTATAAGCGCATCCGATTCAAGGGCGTCATCTGCGACAAGTGCGGCGTCGAGGTCACCCGCTCCAAAGTGCGGCGCGAGCGCATGGGCCATATCGAGCTGGCCTCGCCGGTCACCCATATCTGGTATTTCAAGGGCGTGCCCAGTCGCATCGGGCTGTTGCTCGACATGTCCCCGCGCACGCTGGAGAAGGTGATCTACTTCGCCAGCTACGTGGTGATCGACCCCGGCGATACCCCTCTGCAGAAACACTCGCTGCTCTCGGAGATGGAGTACCGCGAGGCCAAGGAGAAGTACGGCCCCGGTTTCCGCGCCGGCATGGGGGCCGAGGCAGTCAAAGAAATGCTCGAGGAGATCCAGGTCGGACCGCTGCACGATCAACTGCGCGAGGACATCCGCACTCTGTCGGGCCAGAAGCGCGCCAAGGCCATCAAGCGCCTGGAAGTGGTGGAAGCGTTCCGCAAGTCCTCCAACAAGCCCGAGTGGATGATCCTGGAGGTCATTCCGGTCATTCCCCCCGAGTTGCGCCCGATGGTACAGCTCGACGGCGGCCGCTTTGCCACCTCCGACCTCAACGACCTCTATCGCCGCGTCATCAACCGCAACAACCGCCTCAAGCGATTGCTCGACCTGGGTGCGCCCGAGATCATCGTCAAGAACGAGAAGCGCATGCTGCAAGAGGCGGTGGACGCCCTCATCGACAACGGCCGCCGCGGCCGCCCGGTGACCGGCCCCAACAACCGCCCGCTCAAGTCCCTGTCCGACATGCTCAAGGGCAAGCAGGGTCGCTTCCGCCAGAACCTTCTCGGCAAGCGCGTGGACTACTCAGGCCGCTCCGTGATCGTGGTGGGCCCTCACCTGAAGCTGCACCAGTGCGGTTTGCCCAAGGAGATGGCTCTAGAGCTCTTCAAGCCCTTCGTGATGAAGAAGCTGGTCGACCGCGGCCTGGTGCACAACATCAAGAGCGCCAAGCGCATGGTCGAGCGTGTGCTGCCCGAGGTTTGGGACGTGCTGGAAGAGGTGATCGAGGACCACCCGGTGCTGCTCAACCGCGCGCCCACGCTGCACCGCCTGGGCATCCAGGCTTTCGAGCCGGTGCTGGTGGACGGGAAGGCGATCCAGCTCCACCCGCTGGTCTGCACCCCCTACAACGCCGACTTCGACGGCGACCAGATGGCCGTGCACCTGCCGCTGTCGGCCGGAGCCCAGGCCGAAGCTCGCATCCTGATGCTGTCGGCCAACAACATTCTGCTGCCGGCTTACGGCACGCCGGCCACCACTCCCAACCAGGACGTGGTGCTGGGGATGTACTACCTGACCATCGAGAAGCACGACTCCAAGGGCGAGGGCCGCTACTTCAGCTCCATCGAGGAAGCGGTGATGGCTTTCAACGCCGGCGTCATCGAGCTGCAAGCTCCCATTCGCGTCAAGATGCCCCGCGAGGAGGGCATGGTGGCCACCACCGTGGGCCGGTTGCTCCTCTGGCGGGCCGTCCCTGACGAGGTCAAGGACGACGAGAACCCCTTCAAGCACGAGACCTACGACACGCAGCTCACGGAGGAGCAGCTGGTTACCGCCGACAGCCGCGTGCGCGGACAGCTCCTGCGCTTCAGCAAGGATATCAACAAGACGTTCGGCAAGAAGGATCTGGTGCGCCTCATCAAGCGGGTGCACGACCGCCATGGCAACAGCCGCACGGCGCGTCTGTTGGATAGCTTGAAGGACCTCGGTTTCCGCTATGCCACCAGCTCGGGCACCACGGTGGGCGTGGAAGACATCAAGATCCCGCCCGAGAAGCCAGCTATCCTGCAGCGCTCGGACGACAAGGTGAAGCAGGCCGACGAGTATTTCTTGCGCGGCTTCTTGACCGAGAACGAGCACTACATCCAGCTGAAGAATATCTGGTCGGCTGCCACCAACGAGGTGGAGCAAGCGATGATGCGGCATCTGGATCGTCTCAACCCGGTCTTCATGATGGCCACCTCGGGCGCGCGTGGTAACCCGGCCCAGGTAAAGCAGCTGGCGGGAATGCGCGGCCTGATGGCCGACCCCACCGGCCGCATCATTCCGGTGCCGATTCGCGCCAACCTGCGCGAGGGCCTGACAGTGCTCGAATACTTCATCAGCACTCACGGCGCCCGGAAGGGTCTGGCCGACACGGCGCTGCGAACGGCCGACTCGGGCTACCTGACCCGGCGTCTGATCGATGTCTCCCAGGACATCATCGTGCGTATGGTCGACTGCGAGTCCACCGATTACATCGAAGTCTGGGCTTGCGCCGATGGCACCGAGGTCAAGGTTCCCCTGTGGGAGCGCATCTCGGGCCGGGTGGCCGCCGAGGATCTCGAGTACGTGGACGCCGAGGGCGAGACTCAGATCAAGAAGACCGGCGAGATGATCGAGGACGACGAGGCCCAGGCCATCGAGAAGTTCCTCATGAAGAACGTCGATCTGAGCCGCGGTCAGCGCAAGATCAAGTGGCCCAAGGTCAAGATTCGCTCGATCATGACATGCGTCTCGCCCCACGGCGTGTGCGCGATGTGTTATGGCAAGAACCTGGCCACCGGCCAGATCGTCGACATCGGTGAGACGGTCGGCATCATTGCCGCCCAGTCGATCGGTGAGCCGGGCACGCAGCTCACGCTGCGAACCTTCCACACGGGCGGCGTGGCCCAGGAAGACATCATTCAGGGTCTGCCCCGCGTGGAAGAGCTGTTTGAGGCCCGCAAGCCGAAGGGCTACGCCTGTATGGCCGAGACCGACGGCATCGTCACGCTGGGCCAGGAGAAGGGTCTTCGCAAGATCACCATCACCAACCCGAATGGCGAGGTCAAGGATGTGCTGGTACCGTTCTCGGCCCGCCTGTTGGTGCGACAGGGCGACTCGGTGGAGCTGGGCGAGCAGATCGTGGGCGGATTCTTGAACCCGCACGACATCCTGCGCACCCGCGGCACTGAGGAGACCCAGCGCTACATCGTGGACGAGGTTCAGACCGTCTACCGCGACCAGGGCGTGGACATCAACGACAAGCACGTCGAGGTGATCGTGCGCCAGATGCTGCGTAAGGTGAAGGTCAACAAGCCGGGTGACACCGACATGCTGCCCGGCAGCCTGCAGGACATCCTGGCCTTCCAGAACGAGAATCGTCGCGTGCGCGAGCAGAGTGGAGCCGAGGCAGACGCCAGTCGTACCTTGCTCGGCGTGACCAAGGCGTCGCTGGCCACCGACTCGTTCCTGTCGGCCGCCTCCTTCCAGGAGACCACGCGGGTGCTCACCGAGGCGGCCATCAACGGCAAGGTGGACTTCCTGCGCGGGTTAAAGGAGAACGTGATCATCGGCAAGCTGATCCCGGCCGGGACGGGCATGCCCCGTTACCGCCGCCTGGAGGTGGACCTGATGGGGGCCGTCCCGCCGCCGGTGGCCCGCCAAGTCGACCGCGAGGACGTTCCGCTCTCGCCCGAGGACGAGCTGGCCATGCAACTCGGAGCTGCGCTGCGCGACTGAGCTGGCCATCGAGTCAGAAGAAAGGGGCCCCTCCCTCGGGAGGGGCTCTTTGCGTTTGCCGGGGCCAGGATCCGTTTCGCTTCTTTCCAGGCAAAGTGTACAGTCAAGAGATCTTAAACGGATCGACTGTACAGCTCAGGTCTTCCGCTCCCCGGGGAGTAGAACAGTTTCGTGTCGCCCGGCCATGCACACCGGCCGTTTTTAATGGCTGTTGCTCCTACACTTTCTGGATTCTGCCTCTGTTGTACCGGTCAAGAATGGGCATAATCGGGTCAGGTGTTGCTCGCCTCGATGGTGAGCCCTCAAATTTGGATGTGTCCCCCAATGATTTTGGGGAAAGGAGGCAGAAATGCTGAAGAAACTGATGGTCCTGATCATTCTGGTGGCCCTGGCCGGGACGGCCTTCGCCCAACTTGCGCCGAGCTGCAGTCGCTGCAGCGGCAATGGAAAGTGTTGGACTTGCAGCGGGACGGGGATTGGCTCCTCTGCCTCCTGCTCGATGTGTAACGGAACCGGAACGTGCTACTACTGCTCTGGCAAGGGCACAGTCTCGGTGGCCCCTGCGCATCACCACTGAGAAGCCCTTTCAGACCGCTGCGCTGCGAGGCAGGCCGTGAGGCCTGCCTCGCCGTGTTTCCGGACCAAACAGGAACCGTTTTGTCCAAAGAGGAATGCTCCCCGCTTCGATGAGCGATCTATTGTCCCAGCAGATGCGCCTTTTTGCCACCCTGACCACCTTCGGGTTGCTGATCGTCCTGCTGGCCGCCTATAACTGGGCCTTCCGCAAAGCAGAGCCCAGGCTCGAGTTGCTCAAGGTGCTCCAGGAGCGACTGCGCTACATTGTGCTGGCGGCCGTGTTCATGTTTCCCGCCTGGTTTGGGTGCACCCAGATCGAAGACTTTCAATCCTACGCCAATCTGCTGCTGCTGGGCCTGATCTTTGTGGGCACAGTGGTTGCCTTCGAGTCGGCCCTCTCGGTCGTCTTTGGCTATCGCTCGGGCGGCGAGGCGGCCCGGGTCGCCCGGCCCTTCCGCTTCGGCTTGCGGGCCGCCTGTTACGCCTTGCTGGCCTACTACCTGCTGAAGACCCACCCTGACCTGGCCCTGTTCGACAATGCCGATAAATACGCGCTGGCTTCGCTTTTCATCACCTATCTGATGCTTCACGTCACTTACACCTACTTTTTCAAGTGGGTGCAGTGGCGCCATCCGCTGGCTGTGGCGGTGGCCCGCCGGGTCCGCATGTGGGCCTATCTCCTGGTGCTGGCTCTGCTGGCGTTCTACGCCTTCAGTAATTTCGACCTGTGGCCCAATCTGCCGCCCTACGAGCGGGACGCCATCAAGGACCATCTACGCCTGGCCCTCACCACGCTCATTTTTCTGATCCTTCTGGATGGCATTGTGGCGGCCGTTTTCGACTACTACTTTCCGGTCATGCGCCGGACGGTCATTCCCCATCTGTTTCGTGACCTGACCAGCGTCCTGATTTACCTGATCGTGATCTTGTTCGTAGTGGGCGTGGTTCTGCGCAAGGACCTGAGCAGCCTTGTACTGGGCTCGACGGTCGTCTCCATCATCATCGGCCTGGCTTTGCAGGAAACCCTGGGCAATTTCTTCGCCGGCCTCATGCTCAGTCTGTCGCGCCCCTACAACCTCGGTGACGACCTGAGCGTGGATGACGTGACCGGAAGGGTCGAGAAGATCGACTGGCGCTCGACGGTGCTGCGCACCCAGACGGGCGACTATGTCATTTTGCCTAACTCCAGCATGGCCAAGGCCAACCTTCAGAATTTCTCGGCTCCGACTCGCTCCCATGCTCGTTTCGTGGAAGTGGGTTGCCACTACCGCCACCCGCCCAACGTGGTCAAGCGGGCCATCCTGGAGGCCGCCTACTCGGTTCATGAGGTCCTGTCCGAGCCTCGTCCCGAGGTCTGGCTCACGACCTTTGCCGATTCCTCCATCAACTATAAGCTTCGCTTCTTTCTCAATAACTTTCCGCAGCGCTTTGCCATTGAGAGCAAGGTGCGCGAGGCCATCTGGTATCGTTTCTCGCGCGACAAGCTGGAGATCCCCTTCCCCATCCGAAACCTCATCCAGGTCCCTCCGGAGGAGCGCCAGGACCTGTCCAGCGAGGTGCGAGCCCTGCTCGACAAGGTGGACTTCCTGCATGCCTTCCAGGATGGCGAGCTCGACATTCTGGCTCGGCGCATCCGTTACCAGCTCTACGCCCGGGGTGAGAAGATCTGCTTGCAGGGGGAGCCGGGCGACTCCTTCTACATTATCAAGAGCGGTCGTCTGCGGGTCAGCGCCAAGAACCCGCGTGGAGAAGTCTTCCTCTCCATCGAGATGCTGGCCGGCCAGTATTTCGGCGAAATGGCCCTTCTGACCGGCGAGCCGCGCTCGGCCACGGTCGAGGCCACCGAGGACTCCGAGCTCTTGATGCTGGACAAGGAAGACTTGCGGACGATCATGCGCGACAACCCCCAGGTGGCCACGGTGATCAGCCAGGTCCTCGCCCAGCGCCAGCTGCGCACCGAGAAGGCGCGTGAGGAGCTCGAGGAAGAGCGCGCGCGCAGCCAGGAAGTGGAGAAGTCTACGGTCAGCCAGCGCCTGGACGTGCTCTCGGAGCAGTTCATGCGCAAAATCCGCGACTTCTTCAGTTACTAAAGCGCAAGGCCTTTGGTCTTTGCACTTTACAACGCGCTGGAACGCAGTTCCGGCGCGTTCTTCAGATTGTGCTAATGCGCAAAACCAAAGTGCGAGCACATTAGCTGGCGGCCAGAACCTCGTCGCCGAAGTAGACACCCAGGTCTCGGCATGTCTGGACCGTGTCGCAGTCGATGGGGACCGTCTTGCACCGGTGGGTGCACTCTGACAGGGGGATGTAGCGAACGTGCGGAGGATCGAGGGCCACCAGTACGCCTGATTTGCCTTGATCCAGCGCGCGCACGGCGGCCGCGCCAAAGCGCAGGGAAATGAGCCGGTCGGTAGCGTTGGGGCCTCCTCCGCGCAAAAGGTGACCGAGCACCACGCAGCGCGCTTCCTGGCCACACAGCTGCTCGAGATCCTTGGTGAGGCGATTGCCGGCGCCGCCGAGACGCTCCGCCCGGCCGACCTCCTGCCCGATGACGGAGGCGGCAGCCCCGCTGGGGTGGGCTCCCTCGGCCACCACGACGATGGTAAAATTGCGCCCGTGAGCGTTGCGCTCGCGGATTTTGGCCGCCACAGCCTCGGTCTGGTAGGGGATCTCGGGTAGCAAGATCACGTCGGCGGTCCCTGCCAGACCGGCATGAAGAGCGATCCAGCCGGCGTAGCGACCCATCACCTCGACCACCAGCACGCGTTGATGCGCCTCGGCCGTTGAGTGGAGACGATCGATGCATTCAGTGGCGAACGAGACGGCGGAATCGAAGCCGAAGGTGACAAAAGTCCCGTCCAGATCGTTGTCGATGGTCTTGGGAACTCCGATCACGCGGACCCCCAGGTCGAACAGGCGGGCCGCGATTTCCATGCTGCCATCCCCGCCGATGCTGATCAGAGCATCGATCTCTTTCTTCTTGAGGCCCTCGACCACTTCAGCGCAGCGGTCAACCTCCACCAAGCTCCCCTCCGGTCCGAGCTTGGGATAGCGCATTGGATTGCCGCGATTGGTCGTGCCCAGGATGGTGCCGCCCAGGTGGGTGATGCCCCGAACGCTTTCGCGATCAAGCTTGATCAGCGGTGTCTTGTAGCGCTCGGGCTCGAGTAGACCGCTGTAGCCGTCGCGGATGCCGACGACTTCCCAGCCTCGATTCAGAGAGGCAACCACGACGGAGCGGATGACGGCGTTGAGTCCGGGGGCGTCGCCCCCTCCGGTGCTGATGGCGATGCGACGAATGCTCATGACGAGTTCTGCTTCGCAGCCAGGGTGCAGGCCCCTTCCCTGAGGTTAAGTTTATTGATCATTTTCTTAACCAGGCTGTGGAAAGCTGTCCCCAGCCCGTGGGGATAGGGTTGACAGCCCCTTTTGCTGGTGCTAGAATGGCGCAGACTTTTTGATGGACCGGCGTCATTGCGCGCAAGTCCGCCATCTCGGCTGCAAGTTGGTCGGGCCCAGGCGGATACTGCCGGAGTCGGCGGCCCCAGAAGCAGCTTCGGAAGGGGGTGTCAGGTTTGACCCCTGGTGCCGTGTAGACGGCGCGCCTGAGAGCTTGATTGAGCTCTTACCGAATCTGCTGGTCTGTTGGAGAGCATCGTACGGACCGGGAGATTTTTTTTATGCCCACAACGAACCAATTGGTCAGGAAGGGCCGTCGGGATCCCAAGCGGAAGAGCAAGGCTCCCGCCCTGCAATTCCTGTACAATTCCCTGCGGCTGAAGACCTTCCGCACGCCGAAGGGCTCGCCCCAGAAGCGAGGGGTCTGCACTCAGGTCAAGACGGTGACCCCCAAGAAACCGAACTCAGCCCTGCGTAAAGTTGCGCGTGTGCGTCTGACCAACGGGATCGAAGTCACCGCGTATATCCCGGGCGTGGGGCACAATCTTCAGGAGCACTCGGTTGTCCTGATCCGGGGCGGTCGCGTCAAGGACCTGCCGGGCGTTCGCTACCACATCGTTCGTGGCACGCTGGACACAGCCGGGGTAGCCAACCGCCGCCAGGGTCGCTCCAAGTATGGAGCCAAGCGGCCGAAGGAAGCCAAGAAGTAATCGCAAGCGAAGCGCGCAGCGAGCCTGCGAGCGGAGAAAAGAAGTGCAAGCGAAGCGCGCAGCGAGCCTGCGAGCGGAGAAAAGAAGTGCAAGCGAAGCGC
>JAANMW010000118.1_pt1 | contig 82517 bp, 64 predicted proteins | sample 7279671 | NCBI WGS metagenome assembly JAANMW01 (sample SAMN14094541, study PRJNA606508) | bioreactor metagenome | isolation source: A lab-scale SPAN reactor treating ammonium-rich wastewater day 247 | place: Ireland: Galway | collected 2017-09-19 | reverse complement strand
ACAGCAAACAAGGACAATCTCGGGGTTGACGATGACAGTGTATTCCTTACATGGTATTACCTGTTCGCCCAACCTACCGGAAGGATTTCCTAATCGTAAATAAGGAACGGTGTTGAATTTCAGCTCAACATATCTTGCAGTAACGCTTATGCTGGCGGCCCTCTGCGAAGTTGCACAGGGCCGCGAGCGGGCGAATATCATTGTTGCCGTAAACGGGCAGGGAGATTACAGGACGATTCAGGAAGCAATCGACTCGGTTCCGGCCGGGAATGTCGAACCTGTAATCATCCTCGTCCGCAACGGCGAGTACAACGAGAAGGTGTTTATTCAGAAGAGTTATATTTCGATGGTAGGGGAGAATCGCGACAGCACTCGTATTGTGCTTGACGTGCTGCGCGAAGAGTGGCACAAGCAAGGCAGCGGAAGCGATTGGGGCGCCGGGGTTGTCAACATCGACACGGGCGTCACGGATATCACATTTGCGAATCTGACCATCTACAACAACTACGGCTGGAAACACGGCGTGTTCAACAAGCATCAGTTTGCGATTCGCGGAGCCGGAACACGCATCATGCTGCTTCACTGCAATGTTATGTCCGACGGGGGAGATGCGGTAAGCCTCTGGAACAAACAGAACGGCATGTATTATCACGCGGATTGTTACTTTGAAGGATGGGTGGATTTTGTCTGTCCGCGCGGCTGGTGTTACATCACAAATTCGAGATTCTTCGGGCACAACAAAAGTGCCTCACTCTGGCACGACGGAAGCGGCAACAAAAATCAGAAATTTGTCATCACAGATTCGTATTTTGACGGCGTCCCCGGCTTTCCGCTCGGCAGACATCACCGCGACGGGCAGTTCTATCTGGTGAACTGCACGTTTTCGTCGAACATGGCAGACAAACCCATCTACCTTCCGGTTGAATCGCCGAATGCCCGCGAGTGGGTGTGGGGGCAACGTCATTATTATCACGGTTGCAAACGTGAAGGGGGAGACTTTGCTTGGTTCGCCGACAATCTTCATACTGCCGAACATTCCCCCGAACTGGCCGGCATCACGGCGCAATGGACTTTTGACGGGCAATGGGATCCTGAAAGCAATATGCCATCTGTGCTGCCGTTTGCCTATCTTCCAACGCCAAAAAGAAGAGCAAAAGAGATTGAAAAGAAGAGTATCAGGCTTACCTGGGTTCCCGGTCGCAATGCGATTGCCCACAAAGTATTCTTCGGAACTTCGACGGAGCCGCAATATCAAGCGCAGACTGTAACGGCCGCGTTTGAGCCGGGACCTCTCTCTGCCCGAACAATATATTACTGGCGTGTGGACACAGTGACTGAAGACGGAGATGTTCCCGGAGAACTCTGGTCATTTACAACAAAGTGAACAACAATGGAATTCATTCACGATAATTTCCTTCTCGAAACTGAACAGGCTGTCAAGCTGTATCACGATTATGCTGCTTCACTGCCGATCATAGACTATCATTGCCATCTTTCGCCGAGAGATATAGCGGAAAACAAGCGGTTTGAGAATTTGACGCAAATCTGGCTGTACGGCGACCATTACAAATGGCGGGCGATGCGAACGTGCGGTGTTGATGAACGCTTCATCACCGGCAACGCTTCCGATTGGGAGAAGTTTGAGAAGTGGGCGGCCATTGTTCCGAAGACGCTTCGCAATCCGCTGTATCATTGGACGCATCTCGAGCTCAAACGTCCGTTCGGAATTGCGGATCGTCTGTTGAATTCCACGACTGCAAAGAGTATTTGGGATGAATGCAATGCGAAACTTGCGCTTCCCGGGTTCACAACACGCGGCATTCAGCAGCGGATGAATGTGGAAATCGTCTGCACAACCGACGATCCCGTTGATAGTCTCGATTATCACAAAATCCTTGCAGCGGATGCAGAGTTTCCTGTTAAGGTGTATCCTGCATTCCGTCCGGATAGGGCTATGGCATTCGAAAACGTTCCTGCGTTTCTTGCCTACCTGCCACAACTTGAAGAGGCCGCCGACTTGGAAGTGATTACGTTCAAGGATTTCCTCGCAGCCCTTCGGAAACGTCACGACTATTTCCATGCAAACGGCGCACGTCTTTCGGATCACGGTTTGGAAACCATCTATGCGGAAGACTACAGTGAAACTGAGATTCAGATTCTCTTTGCAAAAATGTTGGAAGGAAAGCCTCTCACCACCTCCGAAGTTGTGAAATTGAAGTCGGCCGTGCTGTACGAATGTGCCATTATGGATTGGGAGAAGGGCTGGGTACAACAATTTCATCTCGGCGCATTGCGGAATACGAATTCACGAATGGCACGAACGCTCGGCCCTGATACGGGATTTGATTCCATTGGCGACTTTGCAATGGCGCAGCCGATTGCGAGATTTCTGAACAGGCTTGATGACGGAAACAAGCTTGCAAAAACCATTCTCTACAACCTTAATCCGCGAGACAATGAACTGTTTGCCACGATGATCGGGAATTTTCAGGACGGATCGGTGGCAGGCAAGATGCAATTCGGCTCGGCGTGGTGGTTTCTCGATCAAATGGACGGGATGACGAAACAGATCGAAGCCCTCTCGAATATGGGCCTTCTGAGCCAATTTGTCGGAATGCTGACGGATTCACGCAGCTTTCTTTCGTATCCGCGTCACGAGTATTTCCGTCGCCTGCTCTGCAACATCCTCGGCTCGGAAATGAAGCGCGGCCTCTTGCCAAATGATATTGAGTTGATAGGCGGTATGGTACAGGATATCTGTTACTACAATGCAAAACGGTACTTTCCCTTCACACAATATGAAGCGCGCAACGGAAGTGACACTGAACGCAATAAGGAGATAGCGACGACATGACGAGTTTTGATCTCACAGGCCGCAGCGCAATTGTAACGGGAGCAAGCACGGGCTTGGGCAACGGCATTGCACGAGCCTTGGCCGCTGCAGGAGCCGACATACTGATGGTTGACAGGGCGCCGCGTGAAGCCGGCATAGACGAGATAAAAGGAAAAGGAGTTCGAACGGTATCTCTGCTGGCTGATTTATCCCGACAAGAATCGATAGGTGAGATTGTCTCGACAGCCATTCGTGAATTTGGCAAGGTTGATATTCTCGTGAACAACGCCGGCATCATCCGCCGGGCCCCTGCAATTGATTTCAGTGAAAAGGATTGGGATGACGTTATGAACATCAATACAAAGGCGGTGTTCTTTCTGGCCCAAGCCGCAGCGCGGGATATGATGAAGCGAAAGTACGGGAAGATCATCAACATTGCATCGCTGTTGTCGTTTCAAGGCGGCATCATCGTTCCGTCATACGCGGCGAGCAAAGGGGCTGTCGCCCAAGTAACAAAGGCACTTGCCAACGAATGGGCACAACATGGAATCACCGTCAATGCCATTGCTCCCGGTTACATGGCAACGAACAATACGAAGGCCTTGCGTGAAGATCCTGTCCGCTCAAAAGCAATTCTTGACAGAATCCCTGCCGGACGTTGGGGTACGCCTGACGATCTGCAGGGGGCCGCAGTATTTCTCGCTTCTGCCGCTTCGGATTATGTGAACGGGCATGTACTGGTTGTTGACGGCGGTTGGCTGGCACGGTGAAAATATTGTAAAGAGGAAATCAGAATGGAAGTCAGACACTTACCAAATCAAGATGCATATCAAAGAATGACAACAGAGGAACTTCGCCGTTCCTATGTTGCCGATCAGCTCTTTGCCGACGATGCGATATCAACAATCTACATTGATGCCGACCGGGCGATAATCGGGGGCGCTATTCCCACTGCTCAGCCGCTCCAATTACTCGCGACAAAGAAGGAACTTGCGGCAGAGTACTTTGCCGAGCGGCGTGAGATTGGCATTGTGAACATCGGCGGTGATGGAGTTGTTCGGACTGACGATACCCATCATACACTCAAGCTAAAAGACATGTTGTACATCGGCCGTGGTGTGAAGGAGATCGAGTTCTCCAGCGTGAATGCGAAGGAGCCTGCCGCGTTCTTCTTCATTTCTTTCCCTGCTCATGCCGCATTTCCAACAACGATGCTGCCGGCGGCATCAGCAGAGAAAGTCACTCTCGGAACACCAGAACAGGCAAACAGGCGAACGATTGCCAAGTACATTCATCCCGGCGGAGCGAAGAGCTGCCAGTTGGTTATGGGATTGACGGATCTCGAACAGGGAAGCGTATGGAACACAATGCCTCCGCACACCCACCTGCGACGAATGGAAGTGTATCTCTATTTTGGCCTTGACCCGGATTCGCTTGTTGTTCATCTGATGGGTCAACCCGACCACTCACGCAGCGTGATTCTCAGAAACCGGCAGGCGGTTATCTCTCCTGTCTGGTCAATTCACTGCGGAGCAGGGACACGCAACTATTCCTTCATCTGGGCAATGGGGGGAGAGAATCAGGAGTTCACCGACATGGATCCGGTCGGTATGCAGGAGTTGTTGTGACCATTCAACACTTTGACAAGAAAGCACATTCATGAACATAGAAAAGTATTCACTTGGCGTCGGCGATAGATTCGGCTTTGAAGGCGCGGCCCAACTGAGAGCGTTACAGAAGGCGCAGGCGTTCGGCATCGACATCGTGCCGGTGTGGAACAAATCCAACCGAGAACACAATATCATCGGCACCGTTCCCGAAGATACGCGCAAAGCGGCGGATACAGCGGTGAAAACATGCAACTGGAAGTCATCCTACTACGTGGATGCCGATCATATTGGACTCGCAACGGTTGACCGGTTCATCCCCTCCTGCAACTTCTTCACCATTGATGTTGCCGACTATATCGGAAATCAGACTACCTCTGAAAGCGTTTCGGCGTTCGTGAAAGATATGTCGCGATTTGTCGGGACACTGGAAATTCCCGGCATCCACCAGCCCGTTGCAGTCACAACCGGCACTGTGATGGATATTGCAGGCAAGTATCTTTACGCCGTTGATGAAGCGGGAAAAGTGTACCGCCACATTGCAGAACGGAAAGGCGCCGACAATTTCATCGCCGAAGTCTCTTTCGACGAAGCCAATAACCCGCAGACGCCGGCCGAGTTGTTCTTCATTCTCGCCGCTATTGCCCGTGAAGGAATTCCGATACAGACAATAGCGCCAAAGTTTACAGGCTCATTCCTGAAGGGCATTGATTACGTTGGCAATGTCGGGCGCTTTGCGCAGGAGTTCGAGGATGACCTTGCCGTAGTTGCGCATGCCGTCAATGTATTTCATCTTCCCTCCAATCTGAAACTCAGCGTGCATTCGGGAAGCGACAAGTTTTCCCTCTATCCCGTTATGTATGCTGCCATGAGGAAATTCAACAGCGGCATTCATCTGAAAACAGCGGGCACAACCTGGCTCGAGGAACTCATCGGCCTTGCGGCATCAGGCGGAGACGGATTGAAAGCTGCCAAAGAAATTTATGTGGAAGCAATGAAACGATACGACGAGCTATGCAAGCCGTATCTCCCCGTCATTGACATCAAGAAGGAGATGCTGCCCACTCCCCAGCACGTTGCCTCATGGAGCGCGGAGGAATACGTGGCGGCGTTGCAGCACAACCAGTCTTCGTCGGCATACAACCTGCACCTCAGGCAACTTCTGCACGTCAGCTTCAAAGTTGCCGCCGAGATGAACGGAACATTTGTATCGTTGCTTGCTGAATGCAGAACGGCAATCGAATCGAATGTGACCTACAACCTGTTTTCGCGGCATATCGAGCCGTTGTTCCTGGGACGTTCCAATGGCGGTTCTCATGACTAACACGGCAACGCGAGTCGGCATTATCGTTCTCTCCTTTGTCTGGTTTGCGTCATGTCGTGAAGCGGATGGCGTTCATGTCCTGAAGCTTGCGCACGGACTTGACCGTACTCATCCTGTTCATATTTCTACGGAATACATGGGCAAACTGGTGTACGAACGTTCCGGCGGAAGAATGAAGATCGATATCTACCCGAGCGGCCAACTCGGAACGGAACGCGAGTGCATAGAACTCGTCCAGATCGGCAGTCTTGCCATGACGAAAGTGTCATCAAGCGTCATGGAAGGATTCGCACCAGCGTTCAAAGTATACAGCCTGCCGTATTTGTTCCGGGATGAAAATCACAGGTTCAAAGTGCTCGACGGCGAAATCGGGCAGCGGCTGTTGACTGAAACAGAACGGTACCGTGTGCGTGGACTTGTGTATCTCGATGCGGGAAGCCGAAGTTTCTATACAAAGGACAAGCCTATTCTCGTTCCCGATGACCTTGCGGGAAAGAAGATCCGCGTTCAGGAAAGCACAACATCCATCAGAATGATTCAGGCACTTGGCGGTTCGGCAACGCCGATTGCGTGGGGCGAACTCTACACGGCATTGCAGCAAGGGGTTGTTGACGGAGCGGAGAATAATCCCCCCAGCTTCCATCTTTCACGTCACTATGAAGTCTGCAAATACTACAGTCTGAACGAACACACTGCCGTGCCCGACGTGATCATCATCAGCACGGTTGTGTGGAATGCGATGTCAAAAGAAGAGCAGGAACTACTTCAGGAGGCAGCACGCGACGCGGAAGAACTACAGAAGAAGATTTGGAAAGAAGCTTCCGAAGAGGCCTTGCAAAAAGTGCAAGAGGCGGGCGTTCAGATTTCGTATCCCGATCGCTCGATTTTTGCAGCGAAAGTTGCCCCGATGTATGAACAGTACAGGAACGAACCGCATGTGTACGAACTCATCCAACAGATCCAAAAGGTTAAATGAAACTCAATCTTATTCGGTCACGAATTGACAAGGTTGTGGAGTGGACTCTTATCGGCATCGTTGCTGTCATGACGCTGAATGTGTTGTGGCAGGTGTTTACGCGCTTTGTGCTTCAGACACCCAGCTCATACACCGAAGAATTGGCGCGATACCTGCTCGTGTGGCTTGGTCTGTTGGGCGGAGCCTATGCCGTCGGCAGAAAGGCCCACCTCGCTATTGACCTTCTCCCGATGATGCTGAAGGGCAGAAAGAAACTCGTCCTCGAAATCGTTATTCAGTCTTTTGTGCTTCTGTTTGCGACGGCAGTTGTACTCTGGGGCGGGATCGAGCTTGTCGGCCTGACATTGACTCTTCAGCAGGTGTCGGCGGCATTGCAAGTCAAACTCGGGTACGTGTATCTCGTGCTTCCCATCAGCGGTGCGTTGATGATCTTCTACTCCATAACATTCATCGTGGAGAATATCGGACTACTCAGAGGAGATACCTGAGATGGAATGGACTGAAGTTATTGTTTTGGTCATCGCGTTCGCGACATTGATGGCCCTCGGTGTGCCGATTTCCTTCTGTATTGGAATCGCAACGATTGCCACAATGCTCATTACAATTCAAACTGCTCCGTCGGTCACAACCGTTGCGCAGCGAATGGCAACAGGGCTTGACAGCTTTGCGCTGCTTGCAATCCCGTTCTTCATTCTCTCGGGCCAACTCATGAACAGGGGCGGCATAGCCCGGCGATTGATTGATCTTGCGAAAGTCCTTGTTGGAATGTTGCCGGGCGGACTTGCATTTGTGAACATCCTCGCCTCAATGCTGTTCGGTTCAATTTCCGGTTCGGCCGTCGCGGCAGCATCGGCAATTGGCGGATTCATGACGCCGCTGATGGACAAGGAAGGCTACGACCGGGGTTACAGCGCGGCAGTCAATATCTCGTCTGCAACCACGGGTATGCTTATACCGCCGAGCAATATTCTCATTGTGTATTCGCTTGCAAGCGGTGGCGTCTCAATCGCGGCGCTGTTTTTGGCAGGATATCTCCCGGGCATACTCATGGGACTGGCGATCATGATCGTTGCAGCTTCAATCGCAGTTCTAAGGAAATACCCGGTCGGTTCGGGTTTCCGGCTTGGCGAGTCTGTAAAGAGATTTCTTGATGCGATACCGAGCTTGCTGTTGATTCTTATTGTGATGGGGGGGATTATCGCCGGCTATTTCACGGCAACAGAAGCATCGGCAGTGGCGGTTCTGTATACATTCATTTTGTCCGTGCTGATTTATCGTGAGGTGAAGTTCAAAGAGCTCCCTTCCGTACTCCTGAGCACGGCATTGACTACCGCGGTTGTGATGTTGTTGATCGGAACATCAATGGGCATGTCTTGGATTCTTGCCTACACGAACATTCCCCAGACGGTCAGCGCGGCTTTGATCGCGCTAACGGAGAACAAGTTTGCAATCCTGCTAATTATCAACTTCATTCTTTTGTTTGTCGGCGCATTCATGGATATGACGCCCGCAGTATTGATCTTCACGCCGATATTCCTCCCTGTCGCCATCGGCCTCGGCATTGACCCGATTCACTTCGGCATCATGATGGTGATGAATCTTTGCATCGGATTGTGCACGCCCCCGGTGGGAAGCGTTCTGTTTGTTGGCTGCGGTATCGCGGACGTAAGCATCTCAAAAGTCATCCGGCCGTTAGTGCCGATGTTTCTTGCAATGATTGCCGCCCTGATGTTGGTGACGTATATTCCGGAGATTACGATGTTTCTTCCAAAGTTTTTCGGCTACTAACTTTTTGATGGGATGAATTTCACATGACAGAACTTGCTGGACAAACAGTAGTCATCACGGGCGGAACCGGTGTGTTAGGAAAAGCGATGGTACAGGCAATCGCCGGCGCCGGAGCGAACATTGCGTTGCTCAGTCGTGATCGTGCCCGTGCAGAGGCTGTGCTTGCAGAACGGAAGCTCGACCGGGCCCGCTGCGCAGCGTTTCAGGCGGATGTAATGCGCAAGGCTGAACTGCAGAACGCTTGCAAAGAGATTCTCTCCCGATTTGTGCGCATTGATTGTCTGATAAACGGGGCAGGCGGCAACAGTCCGAAGGCAACAACGGGCCCCGACACTTCTTTCTTTCAGTTGGATGAGGAAGGAATCCGATTCGTCACCGAACTTAACCTGCTCGGTACAATCCTTCCGAGTCAGGTTTTTGGCGAGGTAATGGCACGTCAGAAAGCAGGTACTATTCTCAATATTTCGTCGATGAGCGCCTTCAGCCCGTTGACACGTGTCGCGGGATATTCCGCGGCAAAAGCGGCTGTGAACAACTTCACGCAGTGGCTTGCGGTGCATATGGCGCAGGAATGCTCGCCTGCAATTCGTGTTAATGCTGTTGCGCCGGGATTCTTTCTCACTGAACAAAACAGGTTTCTTCTTACCGATAAGGAGACCGGCAGCCTGACTCCCCGCGGACAAAAAATTCTCGACCATACACCGATGGGAAGGTTCGGCAAACCCGAGGATCTTGTTGGTGCAGTGTTGTGGCTGCTTTCTCCTTCGGCGGCGTTCGTGACAGGCATCGTAGTTCCTGTTGATGGCGGATTTTCAGCATATAGCGGTGTGTGATGGAAGACGTATTCGGAACAGGTTCCATGGAGAGGGCGTTGTCTGCGGACGAAGTGAGGCAGATTTGCGCATCAACGATTGAAGGACTTCCGCTTGACGGGCGTCGTGTTCTTGTTTTGATTCCCGACTATACCCGCCATGCGCCAATTGAACTGTTTTTCCGGATACTAGCTGATGTTCTGTATCGTCGTGTGAAGTCGCTGGATTTCCTCGTCGCAACAGGAACGCATGCTCCGATGCCTCTCGAACGCATCTATGATCTTGTCGGCATCACAGATGTGGATCACCGAAATAGATTTCAGAAGATCAACTTCTTCAATCACGAACACGCCAATCCGAAGGCACTCACCACGCTGGGCAAGCTTCCTGCTGATGAAGTGGCGGCATTGACGAACGGGCTGTTCGGCCAGGAGTTGAATATCACCATCAATCGCAAGGCCGTCGAGTATGATCACATCATCATCGTCTCGCCCGTTGTTCCGCATGAGGCGATGGGATTTGCAGGAGGGAACAAGTACTTCTTTCCCGGCATCGGGGGTCTCGATGTGATTGAAACGTTTCATTGGCTTGCCGCTGTGATTACGAATCCCGTTGTCAACGGAATGAAAGATACGCCGACACGACGCGTCATTGATCGGGCTGTTGAGTTTCTTCCGACGCCGAGAACATGTCTCGCGTTTGCGGTCAACGATCGCCACGAGATTGCTTGTCTTTTTGGCGGCGAACCGAAAGCGGCATGGTCGAAAGCCGCTGACTACTCGGCCCGGCTCCACATCACATACAAAGAAAAGCCGTATAAGCGCATTCTTGGCATTACGCCCCCTATCTACGATGACATTTGGGTTGCCGGAAAAGCAATGTACAAGCTCGAACCGATTGCCGCCGAGGGAGCCGAGCTGATTATCTACGGCCCGCATATCAAGGAAATTTCGTTCACGCATGGTGAGGAAATCCGTCGCATCGGCTACCACGTTCGTGACTATTTCACCGGACAATGGGATCGATTTGCCAATGAGCCGAAGTTAATTCTTGCCCACTCGACAAATGTCAAAGGCATCGGCAAGTTCAGCAACGGTGTCGAAGAGCCGCGCATAAATGTCACACTTGCTACATCCATTCCGGAAGAAGTCTGTAAGCAAGTCAATCTCGGTTACCGCGATCCGCGGACTATCAATCTTGACGAATGGCGAAGAGACACCGACGATGACCTTCTCGTAGTCGAGGGAGCCGGACAAATTCTTCACAGACTTCGAAATTGAACAGGAGACATTGAGATATGAGAATGAATAGTTCCTTCTACATGATTCTTCTATGGCTGTTCTGGTCTGTGACATCTCTTGCACAAACCGTAATGGTCACAGTCGAGAATCCTGTCCGGACAGAACGGAAAAGTGAGACAATTTCTATTCCGTTGGAACAAATATCCTCGATGTTACAGGTATCGGATCAGGCAGCCCTGACTGTGACGGAAAAGGGAAGAACTCTTCTCTCACAAATCGTGGAAGGCGAACTGCTTTTTCAATCCGATTTTGGAAAGCGTGAACGGAAGACATTTCATATCAAACAATCTGATGCCGTGAAGGAAACGCCCCAATCACTCGTTGACGGCAGATTGGTATTGCCGCGGGAAGATTATGCCTGGGAGAATGATCGCATCGCATTCCGCATGTACGGTCCGCCTCTGGCGAATGATGTCAACAACGGTATTGATGTGTGGACGAAGCGAGTCAGGCATCTGATTGTGCAGAAGTGGTACAAAGAAAGTGAGGGTGCTCCGCCGGGGAAGGACACGTATCATGAGGATAGGGGTGAGGGGGCGGATTTCTTTGCTGTTGGCAGAACACTTGGCGGTGGAAGTTCCGGAATCTGGTATAGCGGCAAGCTGTACCAGCCGGGTGTTTTCACGTCACAGCGAACTATCGCGAACGGGCCAATTCGTGTTGTCTTCGAACTGACCTACGACGGGTGGGATGTTGACGGCAGAAGATTCAGGGAAGTAAAACGCATCTCTCTGGATGCGGGCCACAATCTGAACCGGATTCAAGTCTCACTGATAGGAGCTGATCCGGGCGATTCACTCCTTGTTGCAAGCGGGGTTGTCAAACGTGCAAACACTACCGCGGCACACGACACAAAAAACTCCTGGCTGAGTTTGTGGGGGCTGACGACCAAGGATTCTGTGAACGGATACTTGGGAACAGGAATTGTCGTTCCTCATTCTGATTTCGCAGGATTCGTCGAGGATGACAACCACTACCTTGCGCTTGGCCGGATGTCAGGGAAAGGAACCTTTGTTTACTATTCCGGCGCAGGGTGGACTCGCAGTGGCGACTTCGCCAACGAAAAGGCGTGGAAAAGCTATCTTCATTCATTTGCTCAGAGAATCCGCGCTCCTTTGAAAGTATCCGTTGCACTAAAGAAATAACACAGAACCATCATACATCAACATACGTAAGAGAGTTATCAATGAGTACAGGTCTATCAATCCGATCGGATGCGGCGCTGGATTTTGTTTCGCTTGGCGCTTTGGTCCACAGGCTTGATCCAGGTATCATCCCATTTCGCAAAGCGACAGAGTGCCACATTCACGTAAGCGGCGGCGAATTCAATGTTGCCGCAAATCTTGCCGATTGCTTCGGTTTGAACACCGGCATCGCCTCGGCAATGGTGGATTATCCGATTGGTGATCTCATAGCAGAGCGAGTGCGGGCAATGGGTGTAAAGCCGTTCTACAAACATTTCAAACACAATGGTGTCAACGGGCCTAATATGGCCGCCGTGTACAGCGATCGAGGTCACGGTGTCCGGCCTCCTGTCGTGTTCTATAATCGCTGCAACGAAGCGGCGGCACAGCTCAAAGTCGGAGACTTTGATTGGAATGCGATCTTCAGCGGTGGAGTTAAATGGTTCCACAGCGGCGGCATATTTGCGGCGTTGTCGGAAACAACCGGCGAGCTTATCATTGAAGCAATGAAGGCTGCAAAAAAGGCAGGGGCTGTCGTGAGTTTCGATCTCAATTTCCGCGAGAAGTTGTGGAATATCTGGGGCGGACAAACAAAGGCAGTTGAAGTGTTGGCTCGCATTGTCGAGAATGCCGACGTGCTTGTTGGCAACGAGGAAGATTTACAGAAGGGATTGGGTATTCCCGGTCCGGAAGTCGAAGCGAAGTCAAAGCTCGACCCCAGCACTTTCTTTGGAATGATGGATCAGGTTCTCAAAAAACATCCACAAGTGAAGATCGTTGCAACGACATTGCGTGAAGTTCACTCAACAAATCATCACAGTTGGAGCGCCGTTGCATGGATTAACGGAAAAACATACTCTGCGCCAACGGCAGAATTGAATGTTATTGACCGCGTCGGAGGCGGCGATGGCTTTGCAAGCGGACTCTTCTACGGTTTACTCAAAGGCAAATCGCCGGAAGAGGCTGTTCGCCTTGGCTGGGCACACGGCGCCTTGCTCACGACTTTCCCCGGCGATACAACGATGGCAACAGTGTTGCAGGTTGAAGCGTTCGCAAAAGGCGGCTCGGCTCGTATTCAACGATAGATATATTTACGACATCATCACAACGAAAAGGAACAATGAGCAAAATGAAAAAGGCGGATATAGGATTAGTCGGACTCGCCGTCATGGGCGAGAACCTGGTGTTGAACATGGAAAGTCACGGTTACACTGTTGCCGTGTTCAACCGAACAGTCGACAAAGTTGATCAGTTTGTCAACGGCAGGGCAAAGGGCAAGAACATCATAGGGACACGATCGATTCAGGAACTTGTTCAATCCCTCGCTTCACCGCGCAAAGTGATGTTGATGGTGAAGGCGGGAAAACCTGTTGATGAATTTATCGAACTCCTTCTTCCGCACTTGGAAAAGGGTGACATCATTATTGACGGCGGGAACTCGCATTTTCCGGACTCAATCAGAAGAACAAAATATCTTGAAGAAAAAGGATTGATGTTCATCGGGACAGGAGTCTCCGGTGGTGAAGAGGGTGCATTAAATGGTCCCTCAATTATGCCCGGTGGTTCACCTGCCGCGTGGCCGCACGTGAAGCCGATCTTTCAATCCATTGCGGCGAAAGTTGCTGATGGTACTCCCTGTTGCGATTGGGTTGGAAAGGACGGGGCGGGCCACTTCGTGAAGATGGTTCACAACGGAATTGAGTACGGCGACATGCAACTCATCTGCGAAGCGTATCAGATCATGAAAGAACTGCTCGGAATGAACGCGGACGAGATGCATAAAGTGTTCACGAAGTGGAACGAAGGAATTCTCGACAGCTATCTCATCGAGATTACACGCGACATCCTCGCCTACAAAGACACCGATGGCTCTCCACTTGTTGACAAGATTCTTGACACTGCCGGACAAAAAGGAACGGGTAAATGGACAAGCGTCGTTTCGCTTGACCTCGGCATTCCGCTAACTCTCATCAGTGAAGCAGTTTATGGGAGGTGCCTCTCGGCCATTAAGGAAGAACGTGTTGCAGCGTCGAAGGTGCTTGCCGGACCGACAATCGCGTTCAAGGGAGATAAGGAAGCCTTCTTGAAGGATCTCGAGCTTGCTCTTTATGCATCCAAGATTGTCTCATACGCACAGGGCTTCACGTTGCTGCGAGAAGCGGCTAAGGAGTTCGCGTGGGATCTGAATTACGGAAGCATCGCGTTGATGTGGCGTGGCGGTTGCATTATCCGGTCTGCGTTCTTAGGCAAAATCAATGACGCATTCAACACAAATCCGACTCTTGCAAATCTTCTTCTCGATCCATTCTTCAAGATCAAAGTTGATGAGGCACAACCGGCTTGGCGGCGTGTTGTTGCTGCAGCTATAACGCACGGCGTGTGGGTTCCGGCATTCTCGACAGCGCTGAACTATTTCGATGGCTACCGCAATGCACGTCTGCCCGCAAACTTGTTGCAAGCTCAACGTGATTATTTCGGCGCCCATCAGTACGAACGGATTGACAAGCCTCGCGGAGAGTTCTTCCACACAAATTGGACGGGACGCGGCGGCGAAACGGCGTCATCGACATACAGTATTTGAGGATAAGTCATGGGATTGAAAGTCTTAACTGCGTCGGAAACTGAATTCGATTTGCTTTCTCTCGGAGAATGCATGATTCGGCTGAGTCCCCCCGGACATCAACGGATTGAACTGACGCCCTACTTTGAAGCATACGCCGGAGGGGGAGAGTACAACGTTTCGTATGCGTTGGCACGATACGGGATGCGAACGGGTTGGATTTCGCGACTAGTGGATAATCCCCTCGGGGCGTTTATCAAGAATCACGCCCGCGCCAGCGGCATGGACTTGAGCGAAGTGATTTGGGTTCCGTATGACGGCAGTGGCAGAACCGACCGTATCGGGCTGAATTTCACGGAAGTGGGCATGGGCGTGCGCGCAAGCGTAACACTGTATGATCGCGGTCATACTGCGGTGGCTCACATGAAGCCGGGCGAAGTGGATTGGACCAGAATCTTCAACAAGCGAACGACACGATGGTTTCATACCGGAGGTATCTTTGCAGCACTCAGCGACAATTGTGCGGAGGTGACGCGCGAAGCCATGCAAGCTGCCCACACCGCCGGGGCAATCGTCAGCTATGATCTCAACTTCCGCAGCAAGTTGTGGTCGAGCAAGAAGGCAATTGAGGTAACGAAGAACCTCGTGCCGTACATTGACGTTTTGATCGGAAATGAAGAGGATTTTCAGAAAGTTCTCGGTTTTGAGGTGGAAGGAGCCGGCGAACATCTCAAGAGCCTTCCCATTGAAGGGTATAAAAGGATGGTGGAGAAAGTTGTCAAGACGTATCCCAACATTCATGCTGTCGGAACAACTCTGCGTGAAGTGGTGAGCGGCCTTGTCAACAACTGGTCGGCTATCATGTATTATGACGGCAACTTCTATGAGTCTCGTCGCTACGAGAAGCTGGAAGTAGAGGACAGAGTTGGCGGGGGCGACGGATTCTGCAGCGGATTTGTGTACGGGTTGCTGCACGGAATGTCTCCTCAAGAGTGTGTCGAGATGGGAGCTGCTCATGGGGCGCTTCTGCAAAGCACACGCGGTGACACGAGTATGGTGACAATGGAAGAAGTAAAACACATCATGGGCGGCGGCAGTGCAAGAATCAAACGTTAAAGAATATGACACGATCTGAAACGGTGTCCTATATTTGCTCGACAGGCGTTGTAGCCGTCATCAGAATGACCGATGAGCAACGGCTCACAAAGGTTGTCGAAGCGATTGCGGCAGGTGGTGTGAAGTGCATTGAGATCACAATGACGGTTCCCGGTGCCGTTGAACTCATCGGCAGACTTGTTCGTGAGATGCCTCCGGACATAGTTGTCGGCGCCGGAACGGTCACGGATGCCGAAACGGCAAAGGCCGTTATCGATGCCGGCGCAACATTCGTTGTGGGTCCCATTCTCAATCTTGAGGTGATACGTACATGCAAGTCTGCTGATGTTGCTTGTATGCCCGGATGCTATTCGCCGACGGAGATTCTCGCAGGATGGAACGCCGGGGCTGATGTTATAAAAGTTTTTCCGGCGACAAGCCTCGGACCCAAGTTCTTAAAGGATATTGCGGGGCCGTTTCCTCACATTAAACTCATGCCAACGGGTGGCGTGAGCATCGAGAACGTGGGAGAGTGGGTTGCCGCAGGCGCAGTGGCTGTCGGAATCGGGAGCGATTTGCTGGACAAGAAGGCAATTCAGGAAGGTCGCTATGATGTCTTGACGACCCGCGCAGCCCTACTAACGAGAAATTTCAGAGAAGCAGTCGCAGCGAAGTAGCCGGAAGTAGGCAAAGACAAAGTGCATGCCTTTTTTGGGAAACTTCTGATGGTGAACGGCAGGTGGTTAACGTGTATCAATACATGTAGAAAACGAAAAAGGCACCTGAATTTCAGATGCCTTCTCGCAGTGTCCTAGTAGCGGGGACAGGACTTGAACCTGCAACCTTCGGGTTATGAGCCCGACGAGCTACCAATTGCTCCACCCCGCGATCATTATGTGTAACAATATACGAACCTTCGGCTCTTGAGTCAAGTTGCGGTTGCGGCTTATTCCACGTACTGTGATAGAAGAAACGGGGTAGAGACAGACTTTCTCCGTTTTTGAATCTTCATTCCAAAACCTTGTTTGAGCGTCTTTTCATCGTATCCCAGCGGCAACAAAAGCGTTTCAACGGACTTGAACACCATCTCAATATACTTCTCAATGTCATAGCCGTCATCAAAGGAGTAGAATGTCAACGGCCTTGCTTTCTCCGGTTTCTTCTTACCGGTCGAGTCCAGCAAGACATACTCAATCGATTCTCCGGGCTGCAGCTTCATTCCTGCTTCATCGAGCGCTTTTGCGACTTCCGCATTTGCGCTTCGATTTTTGTACTCGGACGCTTCTTGCGAGATATGCCGCCGGATGACCAGTTCCATCGGATCAGCTTTTCCTGACCGAAGCAGCTCGACATATTCTTTCGCTTTTGCGAGTGCAGCTGATGCAAGGGTCTTGACTTCAGCAATAGTCTCAGCTTCACCGAGAATCTCCAACATCTCTCCCTGCATGCGTTTGATAAGCTTTGGCGTATCGCGTCGTCTGACTTCAATCCCGCGGACCTTAATCTCCTTGCTCGTATAAAATCCAACATACCGGTTCGCCGTTGGTATGTTTGGATCCATCTTTGAGGAAGGGAACAGTATCCAGTTGTAAATTCCCTCAAGTGAAATTTCTATCTTTGTTTGTGAACTCACTTCTTCGCAGAGAGCTTCGTAGTCGGCTTCTGATGCACCCTCTTTTTTGAGCCACATGCAATCAACGATTGCGTGAAGGAACTTGTATCCGCGAGATTCGGCAATTTCCTTTGCCGTCAGGATGGCGTCGCGTGAGAACGCATTCACGGATTCATGCGCCTCGATTTTGCCGAAACGGGCGTTCTTGTATCCCAAATAGCCGAAGCAGGTGACGAGCATCCACTTGAGCGCATTCTGCCGGCGATCGTAGATGTGCCATGTTGCATCTCCCGACTTCTTCAATCTCTTTTTTTCTTTCTTGTAGAAGGATCGCTTTGCAACAATTGGACGCAGGGTTTCCGGGACGATACCTTTTCGTTTTGTACAGATGGTGTATTTCAACTCAGGCACGGCTTCGTTGTTGCAGCATCTGCAATTCACCGTTTCGGGCGAGACGTTGTGTTGGACCATGATAGTAGGATACATCGAAACAAAATCCAGCTCGCCAATCTGCTCGTGATAACCCATAATGGGCTGAAAGATGAGTCCGCCGCGGTCGGCAAGAAGCAGCGTCGCAGCCGATTTGAATTCCTCCGGCTCACGCTTCTTTGCAGGAATCAAATAGTTGTTCCGGTATGCCCACGAGAGTTGCATTGACGAAAGCGCCGTACCGATGGTCGAGCGGGATTGGTGCTGAACGGGAAGCTGCGTGAGGCGGGCAATCTCCACAACGCCGTCGAGACTCGCTTCGTCCATCATGAATGAATTTTCGGTATCGAGGTGCCAGCGCCCTGCAAGCTCGAATGCGCCGTCCTTGTGCACAATCTTTCCGTACACAAAATAGCTCGACTCCTTCGTTGTGAAGTAACCGGCCCGTTGGTCACGATTGAGGAGAAGGGGAATCTTCAGTTCAGCAGAAAGCTTTACCAACAGCGGAAGCAGAATGGCATCACCGTATTCCGTCAGCACAATATCTGGGTCGCAGCGTTTCAGGTGAGAGTTTACGGCGTGCAGAATTTCGGCGGGCTGGTCGTTTTCGAGACTGTATGTTTCTCCCTCGTAGCTGATTTCAATCTGATATGATTTTCGGAATTTGGGAGAAACGAAATCGGGCCTGTTCATCAGCTTCATTGTTGAAAGGGGAGGCATCGAATACTCAGAGGCGTCGTATGTGTCGTGCAGCTGCCATTCTGTCAACATCCCGCTCTCGTTGATGCTGTATTCGCCGAACGCAAGAGGGAAGAGTCCCGTTTCATACAGGTAGATTTGTTGTGTCTGAATATCCGAGTTAAAGAAGACGTAGTGGGGAAAATGCCGTTCGAGCCGCTGCACTACCTGTTTGAAGCGAAGCGTGTCGTGAACGTTGATGCGAAGAACATTCCATTCTTCGTTGGAATACAATTCCCGTCGCATCACCCGGTCGAGCGTTATCTTGAAGGGAAATGATTTGACGAGAGCCGCAACCCGTCGTTCTTCTTCAGGGGAAATATGCATGAAGAACGACGGAACAAAGGGCGTGAATGCCCGATGCTTCACGCCCTCCTTGTCAATCAACCAAATAGTAATGCCATCGGAGGAAGGATAGATGTCAAACAGCCAGCCGGTGATGATGGAAGGTGACACACGTTCTCCCCAGCGCCCGAAAACGCATTTCGGTTATGCTGCATCGTGATAGTTTTGTTTGCCGGCCTGTTCAAGCCTCTCGACGCGCTTTTTGAGATTACCGATCACCCTCTGCTGCGATACCAACATTGCCATCGCAATGCTTTCAAACGGAATCGGGCGGGCGGCGTAGGCGCAACTCGCAAGCTGCAGACGCGCTGCTCGGAACAATTCGTCAAGCGCTTCCTGGTCTTCCTGCCGCAACCCGCGGCGGAATTTCGTCCAGCTTTCCATCTCCTGCTGGATCACCATCGTAAATGTCGGTACGGTTCTGCCCATGATTTACCCCTCGGATAAATTTTCCGCGGAGGCGCAGAGATCACGGAGGAAAATCTCCTATAGTCATCTCGGCGATCTCGGCGTCTCTGCGGTGAGACTTTTCTTTTCCCTCTCACCCCTTTCACAAACAATGCGCTGCCCCGAGTCGGTATCCACCACACGATACACCTCATCCATTGCCAGCCGGAGTTTCGGAAACAGCGCATTGCGTTCGTTCGATGCCAATTTCATATCCAGTGACGCAAGCAGGAGGGAGATATTGTTCTGCTTGAGTTTGTGCAGAGCGGCGATCACCCGTTGCAGACTCGCCTTCACCTCAAACAGCGGTGCCTGCTCGTCATAGTACGTGTCTAACAACCCGAAGATGATGACGACGGGGGAGTGTTTTTTCTGCACAAACGCCGGAAGCCGCTCGGTAATCGTTGCCTCCATTTGGTAGCAGGTAAATGCACGGGAGATGAAAATACTCTCTAACAATTGTTCGGGAGTTACCCGCCGCTTTGCTAAACGCCGACTTGTCACTTTTCTCGCGAACTCGGCAATATAGTATGCGTCGAACCTGTTGGTGCCGTCCACCAGCGTAATGGGTACACCGGCAAGCAGCGCATGCGAGGCGGCGTACAGCGACAGGCGAAAGACACTCCGGTCGCCATACAAACAGTACAACTTGCCCGGCGGCGCCGTGTTGAACTTTTGCAGCACGGTTGTGTACGGAACAAGCGTTTGTCCGGCCTGCATTGCGGGTTGCGGCTGAACCGTTGCGTGCCTGTTATACTGCCAGTGCATACTCCCTCGCGGCGCATTCCCCGCAGATGCCGTCCGGCGTGTAGCGGACGGAACATTCCCGACATACTACCAGATTTTCTTCGAGACAGGATCGGCAATACACTTCATTCAGCGAGTCGTCCATCCGGCCGCGGAGTTCGTGCAGTTCCCGCTCGCCAAGCGGATGCTCGCACAGGCAACACGTTGCCGTGGAAAGAGTTAGCACACGTTCGACGTTTTCCATTACATCACCTTTTGTTAGGGTAGTTGTTTCGGCTGATGTAATGATACGACAAATTTGTCGTCTTGTCAAGAGTCGAAATAACAAATTTGTCGTGTTAATTCTTTCAAATCGGTGGAAAATAGCGGGGTGGGAGTGTTCAGGTTGACTCATATCAGTCCGCATCGTAGATTGAGTCAGTTTGTTCACCAAAACACGAGCTACTTTCCCTTGATTCGCCCCCATTTTCGAACCGGAATCCGCTGCCTCCTCGGCCTGCTTTTATGCTCTCTTTTCACAACAGCCGGGGCACAGGTTCTTCCATTTCACACCTACTCCGTCAACGACGGGCTGCTGCAATCTACCGTCTATTCTGTTTTTCAGAATTCCAAGGGATTCCTTTGGATTGGCACACAGGACGGGGTCAGCAAATTTGACGGCTACTCGTTCACGAACTACACAACGGATGAAGGCCTCGTCAACAACCGCGTTCTTTGCATTGCCGAGGATAATGTTGGCGCAATGTGGTTTGGCACGGCAAGCGGCGTATCCCGATTCTCGAATGGCAGATTTGAAACCTTCGGCGCCGCCCGGGGAATTCCTGATGGAATAGTGTACTCAATCCTTTCCGGCCCTGATGGCACTTTGTGGATGGGAACGAAGGGCGGACTGATTCGCATCCAATCAGATTCCGTTGCGAAGATTGTTGATGGCGCCGAAATCTTTTCCGTGTTCAAAGATAAAGCGGGCACGTTGTATCTCGGCGGAAATGGCGAAGTCATAGAATTGCGTGACGGTAAGGTTCAACGCTTCAGCACCGAATCCGGTTTACCCGCATCACCTGTCAAGTGTTTTGCTGAGAGTAGAGACGGGACACTTCTCTTGGGTACTGAAGGCAACGGCGTTTATCGGAAAGAGGCCGGGAAATTCAGTCCCGTGGGGAGCAGTGTTGCTGAACGGAAGATGGAAGTTTATTCGCTGCATGTGGATGATGAAGGAGGGATTTGGGTCGGTACATACGGTGCCGGAGTGGTGAAATATCTTGAGGGTTCCTCTTCTTCATATTCTCTTGAAAACGGGCTTCCGAGCAATGTCGTGCGTTCGATTATTCAGGATAGGGAAGGGAATATGTGGTTCGGCACATACGCCGGAATTGCCCGACTGGGTTCCGAAAAAATTCAGGCGTACACGGCCGCGGTCGGACTTCCCAACAATATCGTTATGGCGATAGCCGAGGGACCCGGTGGCAGTATCTGGTTTGGAACGTACGGCGGCGGGGTTGGCAAGCTGACGAGCGGCAGGTTTCAGACTTTTACAGTATCAATGCCGCACAACACCATCAGGGCTGTGTTGAGCGACCGGAACGGCATCCTCTGGTTCGGTACGCACAAAGGAGTTGCTCGTCTTGCCGGCAGTACTGCGAGAGTGTACGACAAACGCCACGGCCTGCCAAGCGATGTTATTCTTTCGCTTTTAGAAGACAAGCAGGGTCGGATTTGGATGGGAACCTTTGACGGAGGAGTTAGCATTCTTGACGGCGACAAGGTCGAAGTTTTAGATACACGACATGGCCTGTTGAGCAATCGTGTCCGGTCTGTTGTTGTAGATGCCGATGGCAACATTTGGCTCGGTACCGATGGCGGCCTCAGCCGGTTTGACGGTAAAGAGTTCACGAATTTCACAACGCATGATGGCCTTGCGAACAACACGATCCGTTCGGTTACTGTTCACAGCGACGGTTCAATCTGGTGCGCAACGGATGGCGGAGGAGTGAGTGTGTACCGTAACGGTTCGTTTGTGAACTACACGACAAAAGAGGGTCTTGCCAACAATGTCTGCTTCTTTGCGTTGGAGGATTTTCACGGCAATATGTGGATTGGAACGAACAAAGGAATCAGCCGCTTTGACGGGACCTCATTCAGAACGTATTCTGTGAAGGATGGCCTCATCTCGAATGAAATGAATTCCGGCGCCGCCCTGCGCGATCGTTCGGGGCATCTCTGGTTCGGCTCGTCACATGGCGCCATACGAATCGATCCGAATACTCCCGACACGCAAGAAAACCCGCCACCGACATACATTACCCGGATGCGGGTGTTCGATCATGACGTGCCAGTTCAAAGCGGCCTGCAGCTTTCCCACAAGCAGAATCTGCTCGAATTTGATTTTGTCGCCATTTATCTTAGCGCTCCACATGCCGTGGAATATCACTACAGGCTTGAAGGAATGGATGAGGAATGGCGAACCACGACGCAGCGAAGCATTCCCTACGGATCTGTTCCGCCGGGCAAGTACAGGTTTGCGGTGACTGCGAGAACGAGGGGCGGTGACTGGAATCCTGAGCCGGCGACATTGGAGTTTACCATCTTGCCGCCTTTCTGGGGAACGTGGTGGTTCAGGCTGGTTGCGGTAGGTTGTACGATGCTTGTTGTCGGATTGGTTATTCGAAGGCGTGTCCTGAATGCCCGGAAAGAACTGGGACACAGGCAGGAGTTCTCCCGCCGCCTGATAGAATCGCAGGAGGCGGAACGCAAACGCATTGCGGCCGGACTGCATGACAGTCTCGGCCAGAATCTTCTTGTACTGAAGAACATGCTTCAACAGTCTGCGGAAAACCGGGAACTCAATCAGGACGGGCGGGAAGAACTTTCCTCACTATCTGCTCTGGCGCAACAATCCTTAAACGAAGTGAGGGAAATTTCGTTCGACCTTCATCCTCACGTTCTCGACCGATTGGGCCTGCAAAAAGCAATCGAGACGATGGTGGAGAAGATGTCGTCGGGTTTTCCAACCCTGATTACGGCGCAGTTCGACGGCCTTCCCCTCAGACTCGACAGCCAGCTTGAAATAGGCTTGTACCGGATTGTTCAGGAAGCGCTTTCGAATGTTGTAAAACACTCGGGGGCGAAAACAGCTTCAGTTCAGTTGCGGAAAATTTCCGATACACTCGAACTTGTCGTCACAGACAATGGCGGAGGTTTCAACGCCAACGAGTATTTGTCGCGTCCCCCGGAACAATGGAGTCTCGGCTTGGTGAGCATTGCCGAGCGTGTCCGGTTGCTTGGCGGAACGTACTCGATTTCATCCCGGCCCGGTTCGGGAACGACGCTGTCAATTCTTATTCCGATGAATCATGAAGAATAGCAAAATGACGATCATACTTGCAGATGATCATCCCTTGTTCCGGCAGGGGATGCTGCGAGTGCTTGAGCATGACGCTGATATTTCAGTTCTCGGAGAAACCGGAAACGGAAAAGATGCCCTCAGACTTATTCTTGAAAAGAAACCCGACATCGCCGTGCTGGATATTTCCATGCCGGGAATGGAAGGGATTGACGTCGTGAAGGAAGCGATGAAGGATAACTCCTGTTCAACTGAGTTTGTTATTCTGACGATGTACCAGGAGGAAGCATATTTTACTGAAGCAATGGATGCCGGTGTGAAAGGATATTTATTGAAAGATAGCGCGCCGTCGGATATACTTGCCTGCATTCAATCTGTTGCAGACGGAATTCCGTATGTGAGCCCGCTCGTTTCCCATTATCTTGTCCGTCGTACGACAAGACGCCAACCACGGAATGCTAAACCCTCGATTGATGACCTGACTGCACAGGAGCGCCGCGTCCTGAAACTACTCAGTCAGAACAAAACCAGCCGTGAGATTGCCGGGGATCTCGGCATCAGCATCCGCACTGTTCAACATCACCGCAATAATATCTGCACAAAGCTGAATCTCGAAGGCTATAACAAACTCCTTCAATTCGCCCTCGAAAACCGAAGTTCTCTGTAAGGTCCTTCCGCAATACGCTTCGCACGGGCAGGTAAGCACATCTGCCTATAAGAACAAGCACATCTCTCCATTGTAATTACCTCTCAGTAGTTCTATCATCATTCCCAACATCTTACACCTATGCGAATTCTACTCGTTGACGACAGCGCCATGTTCCGCAATCTGGTCAGGAAATTCTTGAGCCGTAACCTATTGATAAAACACGAGATACAGGAATGCACAAGCGGCCGGAATGCGCTTGGTGTGTATAAATCCTTCTCGCCGGATTGGGTGCTGATGGATATTAAAATGGATGGCTCGGATGGGCTTGTTGCTGCACGGCAAATTCGTGAGCTCGATCCGGAAGCAAATATCGTGATGCTCACTCAGTACAGCGAGCGGGCGTATCGTGAAGAAGCCGATGCTGTCGGCGTGAAAGGATACGTCCTGAAAGAATACCTCGGAAACATTCTTCCTTTTCTCAATTCTCAAGCGGAGGCACAACCGGAATGAAACACAGCCGCAACCTTACAACACTTGCCCTCTGCGCCACGCTGTTGTCGTGCGGGCAGCCGGCAAAGGAAACAGACAAACAGCCCGGGTCGAACGAACAGTTGAGCAGTACACCTGCTGTGATTGCCCCGAATCATGCTGTGATTGTCGGTGAAGTGGTTGAAGTTGAATCGGCAACATTCGACCCGCCTGAAGTTGACAGCCCTTGTTCTCGGTTTCCTTGCATCGCAAAAGTCCGCGTCGTGTCGGTGCTCGGTACAGGGATGGCGTTCCCGCAGCCTTTCATGGAGGGTGAAATCTATCGCATGAAGTTCGCCTATACGCTTAGTCCCACGGATGATGTCATGCCGGAAATGAAGCCAGGGCTTCCCGGCTTGCAATCGGGCTCACGGTTCAAGGCCGACGTTGCAGGACATGAAACACTTGAAGGTGATACGCAGCCGCGGTACACAGTACATAGCTATGAACGTCAATAGAACTCAATCATCCCCAACATAATCAAGGAGGATTTCATGAAGAGGCGAATAGTATTGTTGCTTGCAGGCGTCCTGATGACGATTGGAGCTGCCGGTGTTTGGGCATTGTTGCATCAGGAATCGGAGATTCCACAGGCACCGCGCCCGCCCAAGATTCGTTCGTCAGCCGGAAGCATAGACGATCCGTACGGCCGTGCGCGGCACGAATGGCTGCGCCTGCATGACCCGGCTACGGGCAGGATTCCCTCGGGCATCAGGGAGCGTGAGCTTGCCTTTGCTGCCACGCTTCCTACGCGGGAGAATGCTCAAGGGATGTCAAATGCTGCGATTACGTGGAACAGACGCGGACCCTACAACGTGGGGGGCCGTACCCGTGCCATGGCGTATGACGTGTCAAACACGAGCGTCATTCTTGCCGGAGGAGTAAGCGGCGGAATGTGGAGATCAACAAACAGCGGGGGAGTGTGGACGAAGACAACGGATGCCGCTGCGTTGCACAGCGTGACGTGCCTCGCACAGGATACACGCACGGGTCATACGCAGAAATGGTACTACGGTACGGGGGAATATACCGGAAACAGCGCGAGTGCCCAGGGATCGGCCCTGTTTCAAGGCAACGGCATTTTCAAATCAACGAATGGCGGTGTGACATGGACTCTCCTGTCATCAACGGCAAGCGGAACACCGCAGACGTTCGACAATCTGTTTGATTTTGTGTGGAATGTCGCAACCGATCCCTCCAACACAACGCAGGAGGAAGTTTACGCAGCAACGTACGGCTCGATTCAGCGGAGCACGAACGGCGGCACATCCTGGACTCCTGTGCTGGGCGGTGCAAGTCCCTATTCCGCTTCGACGGACGTTGCCGTAACAACGACGGGAATTGTGTACGCCGCCGGCAGTAGCGGCTCGAACATGAGCGGGATGAGGAGGTCCACCAACGGTACAACGTGGACGAACATCACGCCGACAACTGGATTTCCGACTGTGTATGGGAGAATTACTATCGCTATTGCGCCGTCCAATGAGAATATCGTGTACTTCCTTCTGCAAGGCGCAAACAGCGGAACCGGAGTTGGCGGACATCAACTCTGGCGTTACGATGCTTCAACAGGAAACTGGATCAACCGCGGCGGGAATCTTCCCAACGAAACCGGGCTTGCAAACAATGGCGTTTTCTCAACTCAAGGCGGGTACGACCAGATGATTTGTGTTCGCCCCAACGACCCGAATTTTGTGATTGTCGGCGGGGTCAATCTTTACCGCTCAACGGATGGATTTGCTACGAGTACAAATACGGCGCGCATAGGGGGATACTTGACAGCGTCAACGTATGCCGACTATACGAACCATCATGCCGACCAACATGCGGGCATGTTTCTTCCGGGCAGCAACACCACCTTCCTTTCAGCGCATGATGGCGGCCTGTCGCGTACCACGGACATTGCTGCCGCAACGGTATCCTGGACGCGGCTGAACAACGGCTATTTCACGACACAGTTCTATGCTGTCGGACTTGACCGTCGGGATCCCGGAAACAACATCGTTCTTGGGGGCACACAGGATAACGGTACGTGGTTCGTCAACAGCACAAGCCAAGCGGCCAACTGGGTGAAAGTGCATAGCGGAGACGGAGGCTTCCTCGAGCTTTCATGGCCGCGCGGATCATATTATTTATCATCTCAATACGGAACAACATACAGATATTTGTTGAACGACAACGGGGGTGGAACTACGACATTCTACTGGACGCGAGTCGATCCTGTTAATGATACGGGCTATTTGTTCATCACTCCGTTTGTGCTTGATCGGAACTTTACCAACCGCATGTATCTTGCAGGAAAAGATCGCATCAAACGGAATACGAACGTCACTGAAATCCCGATGGGCTCCAGCACGCCTGCCACACTGAATTGGAGTGATCTGACAAACACCATTCTGACAGGAAGAAAAATCAGCGCGCTCGAGCATACACTCAACGCTCCCACGAACCGCCTCTACTACGGGACAACGAACGGGGAAATCTACAAGATTGACGCCCCTTCAACCGGTAACCCGACTCCCGTCAATATCTGGACGGGGAAAGGCTTGCCCGCGAACGCGTATGTTTCATGTATTGCAGTAGACCCGTTTGATGGAGAACATGCTATTGCTGTCTTCTCAAACTACAGCGTCGTCAGCTTGTACCGGACGACAAATGGCGGTACAAACTGGGCGGCTATCGCGGGAAATCTTGAACAGTTTGCCAGCGGAGCGGGTAACGGACCTTCCGTTCGTTGGGCGGAGATTGTGCGTGGACGTTTCAACAACTACTATCTCGTCGGAACGAGCACGGGCTTGTATTCTACCGAAAGTATTGACGGGATGGCAACCGTTTGGGTGCAGGAGGGTTCGACTACTATCGGGAATGTCGTCGTCGATCATATCGACAGCCGCCAGCCTGACGGAGTCGTGATCGTGGGGACGCATGGCGCCGGAGTGTTCAGCGGGCAGCATCCGTTGCCGCTGGATGTTGAAGTGGGCGAAGGCGTACCTCAGAATTTTGCGTTGCATCAGAACTATCCCAATCCGTTCAACCCGGCCACAACCATCCGGTTTTCGGTGCCGCACAGATCGCCTGTCAGTCTCACGGTTCATGATATTCAGGGGAGAGTGGTAAAGGTTCTGTCTGATCAGCAGCAATATGCGCCGGGTGACTACAGAATGGAATGGGACGGCACCAACGCAGTGGGTCGGCCTGTTGCCAGCGGAGTATATTTTGCGAGAATGCAGGCAGAAGGCTACATTTCTTCTGTTAAGATGGCGTTGGTCAAGTAATATTCTGAGAGGTTAGAGTTTTCACCGCCGAGGCGCGGAGGGTTTTTCACTGATCTGAAATCTCTGCGCCCTCACCGTCTCCGCGGTGAATTTTCTTGGTGATTCTGCGTGTGCTTAATGGATGGTTTCACCGTCGAGGTGCGGAAGATGCAGAGAAAAGTACCTAAGCAGAATGCAGCCGCTGCCTTTTCTTCCGCGGCGGGCGTTGCGGAGCAGCGGTCCCGGCACCGAGTTGTTTTCGAAATGCTTCTGCACGGCTGCGGATATACTGTAAACGCTGTTTCGGGGTCATATCCTTCATCTCGGCATACATTGAAGCCTGAATGTCGTTCTTCATCTTCACAGCATCAAACTTCTTCTTCATAACTCAACTCCTTTGGCGATCTGATATCAATAATTGTGTAGCCTTTCCGTAAGTTTACCGCATTGAACTGTCTGATTCTATCGATGTTGACCAAATGGCGAAAGTTCCAGCTTAGGATCAGATCAGCGTGATAAACGGAAGCCGTCGCCACATGTAGTGCATCATTGTACGAGGAGTCGGTCAATGCTCCGTCGGATATGTACGCTTCGGCCAGACCTTCTATTTCTTCTGAAACTGTAGCATGCACGATAGATTTGCTGGGGAGGCTGCGAAGAACATTCTGAAATCTCGTTGGCGCTGATACTATCTCCGCCTGAGTAGTTTCCGAAACGAGTATAATGAACTTCTTGCTTCGGACGCTTCTGAAGAATTGAGTGCTGTCTTCAGCAAATTCCGGATCGAAACACCCCCCGAACACTGACGTGTCAACGTAGATGAGTCGCTGCTTCAACTGTAATGCTTTTCAGGTTTCTGTTTCTGATTTGATTCAATATAGCTTGCTTTCGTTGGAATGGCAACACCGGCAGAGGGCAGTTTTCATCGCCGAGGCACGGAGGATGTGGAGGGTTTTCACAGATCTGAAATCTCTGTGTCCTCAGCGTCTCTGCGGTGAATTTTCTTGGTGATTCTTCGTGTTCTCGGGGTCAGTTCGCAAACTCAACACTGCAAAGCAAGGGAATTCGATGAAACGAATCCTGTCGGGTTGATACATAACCTGCTACCTCTGGCAGGCACATCAAGTCAATGATAATCTCCTCCGCATGAACCAGGTCATCCTTGTGTCGTCGCAAGAAGCTGGTGTACCCGCTGATGTCCACAATGGCGATGAACAATTGCCTGGTTTCCATTTTGCGGCCTGCAGGGTGTATATGTTGAGATGTCGTTTCCATTTCCTTTCACTTCATTCATAAAAACAAGACTGCGTCCCTTCGAACGCAGTCTTGTTGGTTAATGATGCGCCGAGGTTTACTTCCTGTTCTTGAACGTAAACGGAATTTTCACCCAGCTTTGTACTGCATTGTCCTGCATTTTAGCAGGGGCATACTCGGCGTTGGTAACTGCCGTAATAACGGCGTTGTTGAACACCGGATGATCGCCCTTCACCAGATGTACGTGCTTTGCTTTGCCATCTTCACCGACCTGAACCTCAACAACCACTTCTCCCTCCATGCCGTAGAGACGGGCAAAGTCGGGATAGGCGGGCTTGTCGATGCGGACGATCTCCGCAGGTTTCATTGCCGGCGTTGCAGTGGCAACCACAGATTCGTTTCCGTTGATGGACGAAAGCGAGACGATGGACGAGGCGAGTGTTGCAAGAAGGTAGTTCATGGGTTACTCCTTTTATGATTGTTTGTTATGATTGATTGTTGGTTGTGTGATTCTGTTTATTGTGTTGTTTAGAAAATTCCCCGTGCAATACAGTACGGGATGATGATGTACACCAGCGTATCTCTGACGAGGTAGTAGCCGCCGACAATCCAGAAAACCCTCCATCCCCGCTGCCTAATCAGCTCTTTGAACCCGCTCCGCTTGACAATCAGAATGCTGTCAATGATGTAGGATTTGTAGAGACGGAACAGGATGTTCTGTTGAACGGTGCTGCTGACGATTGCCCAAGATTTCATTGTTAGTATCCTTTTCTTGAAACCGTTGAAACGATTTCTCGTTTCAGTTTTGCATTGCCAGCCCACGACTGAAGTCGTGGGCTGGCCGAATCAACTCCTATTCGTTTCAGTTCACTGCTTGCTGTAACTGCTTCGTCTTGAACGACGGAACCAGCATCGGCACCGTGTGGCGATAGTCCTCGTACTTCGCTCCGTGTTCGTCAACAAGGTCACGCTCCTCAAGCTGAATCGCGATGAGGATGTATGCGCTCGTTGCAATAGCAAAGAGGAGGTGTGTCACAGTCATCGTTGGGGTTGACCAAAACACCATCAACCAGCCAACATACAATGGGTGACGGACGAACTTGTACAAGCTGGGCGTCTTGAACTGCAGACGCGTGTACTCTTTGCCACGCAAGTAGAGCCACACCTGACGCAAGCCGAAGAGATCGAAATGGTTGATCAGGAATGTCGCATAGAGAACAAGCGCCCAACCGATACCGAACAGCGAGTAAAGGACGATCCTTCCGACAACATCCTCTGCATTCCAAATAACCCCGCCAATCGGCTGCCAGAAGTTGAACAACAGAATAAGCGCGGCGCTCGAAAAGAGAACGTACGTGCTGCGCTCGGCAGGTTTCGGGATGAACTTCGTCCACCACCGCTTGAATGCCGGGCGTGCCATCACACTGTGTTGAATGGCGAACAATCCGAGCAAAGCGGAATTGATGAGCAGCGCCTCACCGAACGGAATCTCCGGCTGCCCGTCAATCGTCTTCGGAACGAAGAAGTTGCCGATGAACCCGATGGCGTACAGGAACGTGCTGAAGAAGAGCGCGTAGCTGAATACTCCGTACAGAAAAACAGCGATGCGTTTGAACATTGTTGTACCTCCTATGTTGTTGATGATTGATATTTTTGACGGCCTGAACCGTCGCTAATGACGATGCAAATATAGCTTGTCGAGGGGGGCGAAGTCTTTCAGGCTTGTGGCGAAGTGTAGGATTGATGTCGCAGGGGGTTGGCAGGGTTGCGAAACCCGGCCTGAAATTGTCGTATAGACTTGTTCTCTTGTCGCACCCTATTGCAGAAATGTAGCCGGAGCAAGAATTACCCCCATCTAAGGTGAGCACACTGAGCAGGAGACTCCTTTTCTGTGGTGTCCCCAAAGGGGAAATGTCAACGCAAGCTATGGGATTGGATCTGCTTCCTGAACCTCCCCGTCGATTTCACCGTATACCTTGTATCCGCAATCTGACTCCAAATAGCGGTCTCGACCAGCGGATGGATGATTGGAAGCGTTCTTTGAATAATGGAATACGGAAGATGAGTGATTTCCCGCTCTACCTGACAATGGTCACTGCCGCCATCCTCAGTCCCGGTCCGGGCGTGACACTGACGCTCACGAATGCGTTACGCTTTGGATTGATCGAAACGATGGAAGGAATTGTCGGCGTGGCCGTCGGCGCAATGGCCGTTGCTACCATCTCCGCTTCGGGGGTCGGAATACTGCTGGCAGCTTCACCGCTGGCGTTCGACGTGATGAAGTATGCGGGGGCGGCCTATCTGATCTTTCTCGGCGTCAGAATGTGGCGCTCGCCGGCAAAGCCGCCCGCCGAAATCTCCTCACGAACATCAAGTTGGAGGCGCCGCTTCGTGGAAGGATTGTCGCTGCAGTTTTCCAACCCGAAAGCCATTTTCTTCTTCATCTCCATCTTTCCGCAATTCATCAGTCCCGACGGATCGTACTTCGCACAGTTCACGCTGCTTGTGCTGACGTACGGCGCGCTGGTCGTTGCGGTCCATTTTCTCTATGCGTTGACAGCGAGCAAGACCAGGAGATGGCTAAATTCTCCGCGGGGCAGATCAGTGGTGAACAAAGCAGGCGGTTGCGCATTCATCTTCTTCGGCATTGCCCTTGCCAATTCGAATCTGTAAAGTGAAATGAGTGTGGCTGGAAGCGGGAAAGTTGCTAAGTGTGAGTAGAGGATTTTCGGTACTCCGACGGACTCATGCCGAACTCCTCGCCGAAGCTGCGCGTGAAATATGCCTGACTGCCGAAGCCAACCTGATAGGCAATCTCGGCAAGCGAGCCGGCATCTTTGCGGATGAGCTCTGCGGCGCGTTGGAGGCGGAATGATCGGATCAACTCGTTCGGGCCTTTGTTGGTGAGGGCTTTGAGTTTGCGGTGAAGCTGCGAGCGGCTCATGCCGATTTCGGCAGCGAGTGTTTCCACACTGAATTCCTCTTCGGCAAGATGGTTTTCGATGATGGCGGTGACGCGTTCGAGAAAAACTTTCTGCTGTGAAGGAACAGTTACTTCCGTTGGCTTCAGCAACATTTCGCTGCTGAATTTCTCACGGAGTTGTTTTCGGATTTGAATGAGATTGCGGACGCGTACTTGGAGTTCTTGCGGATTAAATGGCTTCATCAAATAATCGTCTGCGCCCGATTCCAATCCCTCTAACTTATTCTCAGTAGTAGCTTTAGCGGTGAGGAGAATGACGGGGATGTGGTTCGTTTTCTCATTCGTTTTGATTGCCCGGCACAATTTGTACCCATCCATCTCCGGCATCATAATATCACTAATGATGAGGTCGGGCATGAAATCTTCGGCCTTACGAACGCCATCCCTTCCATTGTCCGCCTGAATGATTGTGTACTCTTCAGTAAGCTGTTCCCTGATAAAATTCCGCAGGTCGGCGTTGTCTTCCACCACAAGTACCCTCGACTCGTCTGATGTTTCAGAAACAACCGGTTCTTCCGGTATTAGCGTTTCGAGATCGGGATAGACTTTCAAATCATGCGTTTCAATTCTATCATCATCCTTCACAATCTCCCCCTCATCAAGATGCGCCGAGCCAAGCGGCAATCGGACGGTGAATGTCGTTCCTTCACCGTCGGTACTTTGTACGGCAACAGAACCGTGATGTAACTCCACAAGTTCTTTCACCAGTGCCAGCCCGATGCCCGTACCTTCATAGCCGGGACGGGAGTAATCTTCAACCTGATAGAATCTATCAAACACATAAGGAAGCTTTGATGCAGGAATTCCCGTTCCGGTATCCTTCACAGAAATCTCAACACACTGAACATCTTCAACAGCATGACCTGATGAGAGAGAGATATCAACACTTCCGCCATGAGGCGTGAACTTCAATGCATTCGAAATGAGATTAACAAGCACTTTCTCAATCTTGTCATGATCAAAATGCGCGAAGACGGGACTTTGTCCGGCAGAATCAGGGGATGCCCCGTTGAACGTCAGGTCGATTCCTTTGTGTTGGGCGTACGAAGTAAGAGATGCCGTCGTTCGCTTGACGAAAGCGACAATGTCGGTATTAGCGGCGCGCAGCGTCATGCCGCCGGCTTCGATTTTTGAGAGATCGAGAAGTTGATTGATGAAATGCAGCAGTCGCCGTGCATTCCTGTCCATGACAGTATAATCACGCAGATGCTGTACTCCATCCTTGTGCATCAGCCGGTCAAGATGGCCGAGGATCACGGTAAGCGGCGTCCGGAATTCATGCGAAATGTTGGCGAAGAAATGGGATTTCTGAACATCAATTTCGCGCAGGCGTTCCGCCTGTTCGTGCAGCCGATTGCGCTGTGCAACAACTTCGCCTGTCCGTTCAGCAACAATCCTCTCCAACTCATGGCTTCGTTGCTCGAGCTTCCTTGTCCGGATTTTTGTGTAGAGAAAGACGAACAATGTGCCGAAGATGACGTACAACCCGATGGTCCAGGGAGAGAGATACCAGGGGGGCAGAATGGTGAATGCGAGGCTTGCGGGGGCGTCGCTCCGGGTTCCGTCCGCAGTTATGGCCTGCACTTCAAACGTGTACGTACCGGGTTGCAGTGAGCCGAATGCTACCGTTCGTTGGCTCGTCGGCTCCTGCCACGCTGTATCAGTGTCAATAAGCCGGTACCTGAATTGAAGCCCTTCCGGATCTTTGAAGCTGATGCCGCTGAATCGAATGACGCAGAAGTTCTCCGAATGAGAGAATTTCTGTTCGTTCTCCAGTTTGCGGTCAATACCGTTGATGCGAAGGCCCGCAATGGAAACCAGCGGAGGGATGATGCGACCACTCTCGTTGCCGTAGTTGAAGAGCGTCAAATGCTCGGATGTGATAGTCCAGATCGTCTTCACCCCCGGGATAAAGCCGATGCCGAGAATCTGCTCTCCCGATAATCGCGGCTGACGGAACAGAATGTTGCTGTCGGGTTCGGTGTACTGTACGCCGGTGGATGTGCCGATCCACAAACGTCCTTCTTCATCCTCGACCATCCTCCAAATAGCGTTGTTCTGAAGGCCGTGTTCCGATCCGAGCGTGTGAAACTTGCCGTCGCGGTAGATGGAAATGCCGTTGAAGCGGGTACCAATCCAGATGTCGCCGTTGCGACGCCGGACGATCGAACGGACGCGGTCACTCACAAGTCCGTCACCAACAGTGAAAATGCGTGAGGGTGAATACTTTGTACCGTTCGGACTGAGTACATAGACTCCTCCATTAAATCGTGCAATCCACAAGTTTCCATTCGGCAGTTCGCAAATGGATTGTGCGGTTCCGCCTACAGCCTCTCCGCCGATGTCATACTTCTCAACGACACGGGCTGTACCTAAATCAACCTGAACCAGGGGCCCCGTCCGGATATTGTACCACAGTTGATTGTTTCTTGTTATTGTTATGCCGAGCGGCGAGCCTTTCGGAAGTTCCACACCCGGGCGCAACGTGCGGAGCGGCTCGAGAATCGAGTGCTGGCCCGGTCGTGACGTAATTCGATAGTTTCGTAAACCGCCCCATTCGGACGCGACCCACAAAGTCCCATCGGGTGCAATATCCGCCGCAAATCCTCCCCGCAGATCCGAATCCTTGCTGTATTCGCGTATGACAGAGGGAGCATTGTGGGGATGGCGCTGCCAGACTCCATCACTGTTTTTCCAAAATTCCAATACCAGGTTTTGAGCCGGAACAAAGAGATGGCCGGATGCATCGACTGCGACCGCTTTATTCAGAATCTCGTGAAGAAGGTTTTCAATGCGAAATTTCAGGATGTTCCGGTAGGAAAGTTTGGAAAGCCCTTTACTCCTGCTTCCGACCCAAAGGTTGTCCTCGCGGTCAACATAACAAACGTTAATGTCATTTCCGGACAAGCCGTTTTCGGTGGAAAACCGGACAACCTCTCCTCGCGGGAAGTTCTTCCTGGAGACTTTAACAATACCCGATGAGGATGAGAACCAAAGATTGCCGTCCTGATCGCCGGCAACCGAATGCAACGCCCCCGAGCGCAATGCGACTCGATCCACAATGCGGCCGTTTGAGACTTTGACCACCACGCCTTCCCGCGTTCCGAACCACAATGTACCATCAGCATCCTCGAAGAGACTCAAGAAGACAGGATCATCAGTGCCGAATTGCATCCGGCTTGGGGAAGCGCCGGCGGGTGCGGATGAATACAGCAAGCCGTTCGCGACGAAGAGGATTGAACCGTCTTTGGTCTGATGAATGAGCTCTATCCAGCCCGTATCCTTTTCGACGGGGAAGATGGAAGCAGAGTCATTTTCGATCCGATACAGGCCGGGGCTTGAGGAACACCAGATAACGCCGGTGCGGTCCTCCATAATTTGCCCGACCGTATTGCTGTTCTGGGTTTCGCCGACACGAATGGTGCTCATTTTGCCGTCGCGCAGTTTGCTCACTCCGCTGCCATGCGTACCTGCGTAAATTGTGCCGGGTGAGACGCGGCTTTCTATGATGGACCAGACCAGTGTGGCGGGCAAACCATCTGCAGGCCCGATTGATTTGAACGAAACTCCGTCATACACCGCCATTCCGCCGTCTCCGCCAACCCACAGGTAACCTTTCGAGTCCTGATAGATGCAGGTGACCCAATTGGAAGGGAGTCCGTGGCTGATGTTGTAGTGATCAAAGAGGTAGGATTGTGCAAACGCAGAAACGTTAAACGCAACATGAAGTGCAAGAAGGAATCCGGCCAAGCGAGCAATTGGCATGGTCAGTTTGCGTTGGGGATGTGAAAAAGAACAAATCTTGGTGAGAAAATAACCATCCTGTGGGTGTTACGCAACTGGTGGAGAGGGTAAACCACGAAGTACACGAAGGTGATAGGGGGTGATGGGAACGAGGGGCCGGGTGTTCAGGCCGTTTCAGCGTGTAAACACCCAAACATGATTGCCGGCGTTGAATGTTGGCCGCTTTTGTAAATTAGCGCGTTTACCTATATTGGTTGTAAGACTGGGATGCGATGAAAACACCAAGGGAACCAAATGGAACGTTCAGGTAAAACAGCATTTGATGAGTTGTTGCACGCGTTGCCCGGCGGCAACTTGATTCGGAAAGGTTTGGAGGACTTGGGGAACGGAGAGCAGAGTGTGCCCGCACTTCTGGTTCAAATTGGAGGGCCGCGCTTACGAAGCATCGGACTTAACGTTCCAGGAGGCCGCGAGAACCCCGAGCATGCTCTGTACGAACTTCTCTCAACGGAGAATCCCGACTCCGCCCACTCACGATACAATGCCCTCATCCGAACACTTGTCAGTTTTGAGCGAGCTGCGGAATGCGCCGTAAAGTAGATCGAGAACGGCTCGAGCGATTCTTGCGTGCTTTTGCTGCAGCGCCAGATCAGCCCCTGAGGGTCTATCTAACTGGAGGGGCTACCGCAGTGGATGTGGGTTGGAGGGATGCGACGATCGATATTGATCTTCAAATGATCCCGGAAAATGACCGGGCGTTGCGTGCAATTCCCCAACTGAAAGAGGAAATGGGCATCAATATCGAGCTTGCGTCACCATCGGACTTTGTTCCCGAGGTTCCCGGATGGGAGGCACGAAGCAGATTCATCCGGCATGAAGGTCAGGTTTCTTTCTTTCACTATGATTTCTATGCCCAGGCACTCGCCAAAATTGAGCGCTTCCATGATCGTGACGTCCTGGATGTCAAGGAAATGCTCACGCGCAAACTTGTCGAAACGGTTCGTCTGAGACAGCTTTTTGAAGAAATATTTCCGCTTCTCTACAGATTTCCTTCCATTGATCCGAAGTCGTTCCGGAAGAATCTCGATTCTATCCTTTCGGAGGCGTGATACATTTCCGTTCCTTGTTACACCGCTGAGGTGCAGAGGGCGCGGATGGTTTTTAGCGTTTCTGAATCTCAGCGCCCTCGGCGTCTCCGCGGTGAATTTTCCGAGTGATTCTTCGTGTGCTTAATGGATCACAAAGCCAAAACCTACAGCCATTTCATCTCAACATACCACTCAACCGTCCGCCGAATTCCCTCTTCCAGCGAAATCTCCTGCTCGAACCCGAAATCTCGCTTTGCCTTCGAGGCATCGCACGTCCAGTAATCCTGCACCATATCCCGCGCCTTCTCGAAGTTAATGAGGGCGGGCTTTGAGCTGAAGAGAGAGAAAAACTCTGCAAATGCAGCAATAACATACACAACAAACTCCGGCAACCTGATCCGCAACGCGCCTTTGTTCATAACCTTGCGCGTGGCTTCGCCGATTTCTTCCCAGCCGTGTTGACGCGTAGAAGTGATGAAGTAGGTTTGCCCGACAGACTTTTCGCTCTCTCCCGCCATCACAATCCCTCTCACCAAATCAACCACGTGAATCATACTCACGAGCTTCTCCGAAAACCCGACCATCGGTTGCAGGCCTTTCCTGTATGTGTTGAAGAATTCAAACACATCCTTATCCCGCTCGCCGTACACAACAGGTGGCCTGACAATGGTAACCGGCAGCTTGCCCATCACTCTGTGGCATTCTTCCTCGGCCTGCCATTTGCTTTTGCCGTAAGTAGTTAGCGGGTTGGCAGGACGATCCTCAGCAATTGGTGTTCGGGATTCGCTCGGCCCGACGGCGGCCTGACTGCTGATGTGAACGAAGCGCTTCAGTTTCGGGTTGTGTTGCAAAGTCGCTTGCAGGATGTTCTTCGTTCCGGTTGCGTTGCCGCGGTAATATTCTTCTTTTGTTTTGGCTTTTGTAACGCCTGCAGAATGGTAAATGTAATCTACGCCGCTGACTGCTTCGTGCAAGGCATTCTCATCAAACAAATCTCCATACACAAATTCGATTGGCTTATCCTTCAGCCACTTTGTATCGCTGGATTTACGGATGAGACATCGGACTTCATGCTTTTTTTGGAGAAGCAAATCAACAAGGTGGCTGCCGACAAATCCGGTGCCGCCGGTGACAAGTACTTTCACGGGATTTTTTTGCTGAAATGAGTGGAAGAATGAACGGTACCACAGTGGGATTGAAACGAGGTTCAGAACACCAATCTTCGCGAAGTCTCTGAGTTCTCTGTGGCTTTTGTCAGGTTACCGACAACTTGGCTCATCTTGTGTCTGATTGACTTTGAAAAGCCGTTCAAGTATATTGAAAACGAATCTGAGAGTCAATCCTGCATGAAGGCGGTGGAAGAGGAGCTTGCGATGCGAGAGAACACCGGCAGTTTGACATATCCCACCAATCAAGGATTAAGAGAAAGCACACATTTGAGTACTGCCGAGAAGAAACCTGTTGACTTGTTCGAGAAATGCTGGACATTTACGCGCGCCGATGAAATCAAAGCCGCCGGGTACTATCCCTATTTCCGTCCGATAGAAGAAAACGAAGGGCCTGAGGTTCAGATCGAAGGCCGGCACATGATTATGGCAGGCTCCAACAATTATCTGGGGTTAACTGCCGACCCGCGTGTCAAGCAAGCAGCCATCAAAGCGATAGAGAAATACGGAACGGGCTGCTCCGGCTCGCGCTACCTCACAGGAACGCTCGACCTGCACATCAAGTTGGAGGAACGGCTTGCCGATTTCTTCCATAAAGAGTCGTGCCTTCTCTACAGTACAGGATACCAGACAGCGCAGGGGATTATTCCGACACTCGTGCAGAAGGGCGAGTATGTGATTTCCGACCGCGACAATCATGCATGTATTGTTGCAGGAAACCTGATGGCAAAGGGGGCGTTTGCGGAGTTCATTCGCTTCAAGCATAATGATATGAAGGACTTGGAGCGAGTGCTGTCGAAGATTCCGCTTGAAGCACCCAAGTTGATTGCAACGGATGGCGTGTTTAGCACGACCGGTACGATAGCAGATTTGCCGAACCTTGTTGTGCTTGCAAAGAAATTCAATGCGCGAGTCATGGTGGATGACGCTCACGCAACGGGAGTTATAGGCAAAGGCGGCAGGGGAACAGCAAGTCATTTCGGTTTGGAAAAAGAAGTTGACATGACGATGGGGACGTTCAGCAAAACGTTTGCCTCGCTCGGCGGATTTGTTGTGGCGGATAAGCCCGTCATTAACTATTTGAAACACATCGGCCCGGCACTGATTTTCAGCGCAAGTCCGACTCCGGCCTCCGTTGCTGCGGCGCTAGCAGCGCTTGATATTCTCGAGAAGGAACCCGAGCGCATTAAGAAACTCATAGCCAACGCTGATAAAATGCGCAAAGGCTTCAAGGCAATGGGCTTCACGGTGATTGACAGTCCGACGGGAATTGTTCCCGTTGTCATCGGCGATGATCTCAACACATTTGTGTTCTGGCGGGCGTTGTTCGATGCGGGAGTATTCGTCAATGCATTCATCAGTCCCGGTGTGCCGAACGGCATGCAAATGCTCCGCACGAGCTATATGGCGACGCATGAAGATCGCCATCTCGACAGGATTCTTGAAACGTTCGGTACGATTGGCAAGAAGTTGGGCGTTATTCACTAACCACTGTTCATTGATATTCCTGAAGCGGCAGCGTGCCGGAACATGTCGGCACGCCTTCTGCCCGCAGATGTTTCATTCCGCTATTCCGTTATAGTTTTCAGCACAATCCGGAGATACAGCAATCGCATCCGTAACCATTTTTCCCGTCCGCTCGAAACAAGATGAAAAGCGGTTCATAAAGCTTCAGTGGAAGATGTATGAAGGGAATCAAAACTGGGTTCCTCCGTTGCTGATGGATAGAAGAAAGCTGATCGACCGCAAGAACAATCCTTTCTACAAACATGCTGAAATGGAGATGTTCCTTGCGGAGCGCGATGGCGAATTGGTGGGACGCATCGCAGCCATCATCAACGACAATCACAACAAAGAACACAACGAGAACATCGGTTTCTTCGGGTTCTTTGAATGTATCGACGATCAGATAGCTGCCAACGCCTTGTTCGATGTTGCAAAGCAATGGCTGAAGGCGAAGGGCGTCACCGCGATGCGCGGCCCTGCGAGTCCTTCCGTGAACGATGAGTATGGGATGCTGATTGAGGGATTCGAACATCCACCGGCAATTCTGATGAGCTACAACCCGCCGTACTATCAGAAGTTGGTTGAAAACTACGGCTTTGTGAAGGCGAAGGATTTGTATTCATTCTATCTTGATAGCCGGAAAGTTTTCACGGAGAAGCTCACGCGGGTAACGGAAATCGTGAAGAAAAAAACCGGCGTTACCGTCCGGCCGTTGAATATGAAACGCTTCGACGAGGAAGTGAAACTCATCCGTGAATTATACAACAAAGGATGGGCAAGGAATTGGGGCGAAGTACCGATGACGGAAGATGAATTCAACTATGTTGCCAAGGATTTGAAGGCGATTGTTGATCCGGAGCTGGTGATTATTGCCGAGGTGAAGGGCAATCCGGTCGGGTTCGGCCTTACTCTTCCGGACTATAACATGGTTTTGAAGGAGAACAAGAGAGGATGGTTGATTCCGGCGATTATCCGGATGTTGCTCTTTAAGAAGAAGATCGATTTCAGTCGGGTGATGATTCTGGGAGTTTTGCCGGAATACCTGAATTCCGGTATCGGTGGCGTATTGTTCTATGAAACGGGAGCCAGATCCGTGAAGCAAGGCTACCCGCACGGCGAAGCAAGCTGGGTCTTAGAAGATAATGTAATGATGGTCCGTGGCGCCGAATTGATGAACGGAGAAAAATGGAAGACGTACCGCGTGTACGACTATGTGTTGTAACATGCCGGTGACGGCAGTCCACGCGACGGCCCTCAAAGCAGTGTATATTTGTTCCACTTATGATCCTAACCTTTCAAACAAGAAAACGAATGAGGTAAGTCATGCCTGTTAAAGAAGTAGAAAAAATATGGATGAATGGAACCCTCGTGAACTGGCACGATGCAAAGATCCACATCCTTTCCCACGTCATTCACTACGGCTCGAGTTGGTTTGAAGGAATCCGCTGCTATCAAACCGCCAAAGGCCCTGCAATCTTTCGCCTCGACAAGCATATCCGTCGCCTTCTCGATTCTACCAAAATCTACAAAACTGAATGTCCTTATAATGAAGCCGAACTCGAAGAGGCGATTCTGCAGACTATCCGTGCAAATAAGATGAAGGAATGCTACATTCGCCCGGTGGTGTACCGCGGGTACGGCGATGTTGGCGTGAATCCGCTTCCGTGCCCCGTTGATGTGACGATTGCCGTGTGGGAGTGGGGCAGCTACCTCGGACCTCAGGCCCTATCCGACGGAATCGATGTGTGCGTATCAACGTGGACAAGGCCGGCACCGAACACGTTGCCAACAATGGCAAAAGCCGGCGGTAATTATGCCCTTTCGCAGATAATGAAGGTCGAGGCAATTCAGGCGGGATTTAAAGAGGCGATTGCTCTTGATGTGCACGGCTATGTGAGTGAAGGAAGCGGAGAGAACATATTTCTCGTGAAAGACAATGTTATTTTTACTCCGCCGATTTGTTCATCATTGCTTCCCGGTATTACCCGTTCCTCGATTATCCAGCTTGCGGGAGACGCGGGATACGTGGTGAAAGAAACAAACGTTCCAAGAGAGATGTTATATATTGCGGATGAGTTATTCTTCACAGGAACGGCCGCCGAGGTGACTCCGATTCGTTCGGTTGACAAACTGAAGGTTGCCGACGGCAAGCCGGGCCGGATTACGATGCAATTGCAGAAAAAATTCTTTGATGTTGTGAAGAATGCCAACGATCCGTACAATTGGTTAAAGTACGTCTACAACGATTGAAGTGCTAGAAACGAATACAGAACTGTCAGCTGCACATCGATGGTTGATCTGCAGCCGCAGTTCGAAACTCTCCAAGACCGGAGGTGAATCATGAAGAAGTCCCCCAGCAAGAAGAACGCGACACCTTCAAGAACCACAAAACGAAAGACGTCGGCGAAAAAGCCTGCACGAAAGCAAGGTCCCGCCGTACCCGAGACTCTCTCCAAATTCATCAACGAAATACTCGTTCCTGTGGATTTTTCCGGCTATTCGAAGAACGCGCTTCGATACGCAGTTCCGCTTGCCCGGCAGTACGGCGCAAGTTTGCATCTGATCTACGTCATCGAACCCACAATCTATCCTGCAGATCTCGGGTTCGGCCAGGTGGTGATGCCGGGAGTGGAGGAAGAAATCCGGACGAAAAGCGAGCACGAACTCCAGTCGCTCATCAAGGAAGAAATCGGCAACAAGGTGAAGGCGGATGCGAATGTTCGGTTGGGAAAACCTCATCAGGAAATTCTGAAAGAAGCGGAAGAGAAAAATATCGATCTCATTATCATTGCCACGCACGGACATACCGGCGTTGAACAGATTCTGTTCGGCAGTACGGCAATGCGTGTTGTGCGTCTTGCAAAATGTCCGGTGTTGACTGTTCGTCCGCTGCCGGAGTAGAGTTCGAAATACGGAAGAGTTGTCTTGAAGGCACTTGCACTCAATGCAAGTGCCTTTTGTTTTTGTGGGCTGCGACATGCCTGCACAAGACAAATAGCGTGTTCTCTGAGCCGATTTCGATGCCTGAAAACAATTATTCAAACAACGAAACTATCAGGCGTTGTATCGTTGTTGTTACTTCTGAGGAAAGGAGGTAGCTATGCCTGTACGCTCGATACTCTGCCCGGTGGACCTGAACGAAGGGTCACACATTGCGCTCGCTACTGCCAGCGTGCTGGCGAAATCGATGGATGCTGTGCTGCATGTTGTGTACGTCCTGCCCTGCTCAGGAGATAGCGGAAACGATCTGCGGCATGAAGATGCTCTGCAGAATGCCGTCGATCAACATGTTTCCGCCGAAGTGAGAACCCGGTTGATGTTTCTCTACGGCGACCCCGTCGACGAAATCGTCAATACAGCACACACTATTTCGGCGGATTTGATTGTCATGGCAACCGATTCCGACGGTGGATGGGAATTCCACCACAACGGCGTGATTGCCGAAGAGGTTGCCCAGCTTGTGGAATGTCCGGTGTATGCACTGCGGATCAGTGACATCACCAATAACACATCAATACCGTTTGACTATTTTGTCCGGCAGTACATCTGCCTCAATTGAACAATACACAAAGGAGGGATGAAATGATGACGACGTACGAACGTTCGATAACCTTGAGAAAAGGAATTGTTGTTGGATTTGCCGTCGGTAGTGCAGTCGCGGCAATACTCGCCCTTCTGTTTGCCCCCAAGAGCGGAAAAGAACTTCGCGGGGATATTCGTGACAAAAGCAAGAAGCTTGTTTCAGATGTTGAAGTAATGGCAGACAAAGCAAGATCAAATCTCCGTGAGGTAACGAGAAAACTGGAGGAGAAAGAAACGAAACTCGTCGGTGCAGTCAAGGCGGGCGTTGAGGCGTACAAGGAAAAGCGCAGCGACGATGCGGCGACACGTGCTGATAACCGGAACGATAGCGCCGCTGAGCAAGGCTAACCGTTTCTTTCAAGTCAGTGCGTGAGAATACCATGAACATCAGAATCGATCGTCGCGTTGCCAACGCGAGAGGGGGAGTGTTCCATCCTCAACACTTGCTACCGGAAAGAAGAGACAAACCGACTCTTCATGCGAAGCGCATGTCCCAAGGCATGATAGTGGCCGGCAAAATCACTCCGCGGGGCCGACACCGCATCCAACAGTATGCGGGACGCGGGCACTGAGGGGGGCTGATCCCTTATGGTTCAATCCTGATCGAACAACCCCGGCAATTCGGGCGGCTGGTTCACATCTTACACCGTACCCGAAATGTGAGTGCAGCGGAGCATCAAAACTGCAAATCTGCTATATTGTTAAGCAAACACGAGTTACACCCCCTAACCTGCATCCAAAGATTTACGCCTGTGGGGTGTTGTGCCCGGGATTGCAGGGATCAGGCTCATCATATTGGAGTTCTCTATGTCCGAACAAATCAGCGCGACACTTGAGGCTTTCAGGATGTTTTGGCGGCAGTTGGCAGACCAACTTCCTCAGTTTATTGTTGCATTCGTTCTGTTGGTGTTAGGATGGATCGTGGCGAAGGTGCTGAGGAAGGCAATAGTAAGAATTCTGAAAATGGTTCGTCTCGATGTCGCTGCCGAGAAAGCAGGCTTTGAAGACATGCTGTTGCGCGGCGGTGTGCAGTACACGACCGTCACGATTATCGCCAATCTTGTGTATTGGTTCATGATGTTTGCCGTGACGCTTGCCGTGCTGAACACACTGGGGTTGCACGCAGCGGATGAGCTGTTCAATAAGATTATCTTCTACATTCCGAATGTCGTCGTTGCCGTTCTCGTGCTGATTTTTGGAACGCTGTTCGCACGCTTCGTGAGAGGTGTTACGGTTACGTATCTGAGCAACATCGGCATTTCGGGAGCCGAGTTTGTCAGCCATGTTGCACAGTGGGCTTTGCTGCTGTTTGTCGTTTCCGTTGCGCTTGAACAACTTTCGATCGGCGGGCAGATTCTTGTTTCGGCGTTTCAAATTGCGTTTGGAGCGTTGTGTCTCGCCTTGGCGCTTGCGTTTGGTTTGGGCGGGAGAGAGTGGGCGTCTAATATTCTTGAGAAGATCTGGAGGAATAACAGGAAAGCATGATCATCGATTGCCACACACATATCAACAATTATCACAACGAAGAAGTAGAATCGCTGCAGAAGTGCCTTGACGAACTGCAGCTTGAAATGCGTCGCAATCGCGTTGACGTGTCTCTTGTTCTTACATCATACAAAGTAACGGCCGGACGTCCGTCAACACACGATGCTGTACGCGCCACGCGGGACCTGAACAATGTGTTCGTTGTAGCGGGTATCAGCTATCTTCACCATACGATGGATGATTTGAACAGCATCAGACCCTATCTCGAAGATGGCTCGGTACGCGGCCTCAAGTTGTATCCCGGCTACGAGCCTTTCTATCCCGCAGATCCGAAACTCGATCCTGTGTATGCGCTTGCGGCGGAAATGAACGTGCCCGTCATGATCCATACCGGCGACACGTTCACGCCGAAAGGGAAACTGAAGTATGCGCATCCGCTGAACGTTGACGATGTGGCTGTCGATCATCCTGACGTGAATTTTGTGATTTGCCATTTGGGAAGTCCGTGGTTCAGGGATTGCATGGAAGTCGTGTACAAAAACAGCAACGTATATACCGACATTTCGGGACTGGTTCTCGGCAACTTCACGGACAGGTTCGAGAGTTACATGCACAAGCAGTTGCAGGAGATGTTGACGTACGGCGTCGAGCCGGACAAAGTGTTGTTCGGCAGCGATTGGCCCATCTCGTCAATGAATTCGTATCTTGAGTTCATGGAAGAACTCAGAATTCCGCCGAAGGAACGGCAGAAAATTATGTATGAGAATGCAGCACGCCTGTTCAGAATTTCCGTTCAACAACACGGGTTCAATATCGGTTCTCTCCTCACCAAACTGAAATAGGGAGCCGGATCGGCGGCATTGAGACGGAAGACGATCGCCGACGAATCCGACACATATCACCATCAACGACGGAGGCAACATGATGAACATTGACCTGACCGCGTTCGAGAAAAACATCACCGTCCGGCAAATAGCGATTGATGACTTCGATCAGATCGTCGAACTGCAGTTGAAGTGTTTCCCCGGTATGAAACCGTGGACAAGGGAGCAGATCGAGAGTCAACTCGAGGTTTTTGCCGAAGGTCAGATTTGCATCGAGTACCAAGGGAAAATCGTTGCATCCTCCAGCAGTTTGATATTGGATTTTGCGATGTACAGCGACTGGCACAGTTGGAAAGAAATTGCCGACGCAGGATTCATCCGCAATCACAATCCCGAAGGCAACACGCTATACGGGATTGAGATCATGGTTGACCCGGCATTCAGGGGAATGAAACTTGCCCGCCGTCTTTATGAAGCACGCAAGAAACTTGCCCGCGAAAAGAACCTGATGCGTATTGTTCTCGGAGGGCGCATTCCGGGATACGTCAAATACAAAGACCAGATGACGGCGCGTGAGTATGTCGAGAAGGTCATCAACAAGTCGTTGATTGATCCTGTTCTCACAACGCAGCTTTCGAACGGGTTTGTTCTGAAGCGCCTCCTGAAGTCGTATATGGATTCGGACAAGGAGTCGCTGGGCTATGCCACATTTCTTGAATGGTCGAACCTCGACTATCAGCCCGATGTTCACCGGGCGTTCATTCCGACGAAGGCTGTCCGCATTTGCGCAGTGCAGTATCAGATGCGGGAGATCAAGAGCTTTGCAGAGTTTGCCCGTCAATGCGAGTATTTTGTTGACGTTTCATCCGACTACAAGGCGGATTTCATTCTCTTTCCGGAAAATCTCACAACGCAACTTCTGACATTCATGCCGCCTGAGCGTCCGGGACTTGCGGTAAGGAAACTGTCGGAATTCACGCCGCAGTACTTGGAGTTGTTCTCCGGACTCGCCCTGAAATACGATGTGAATATCATCGGCGGAACTCACTTTACGCTCGAAGGCGACGACTTGTACAACGCCTCGTATTTGTTCAAGCGTAATGGCGGCATCGGCAAACAGTATAAACTCCATATCACACCCGACGAGAAGCGCTGGTGGGGAGTGAAAGGGGGCGACAGGATCGAGGTATTTGAAACCGATAAAGGAAAGATTTCTATTCAGATATGTCACGATATTGAGTTTCCGGAAGTGTCGCGCATTGCCGCGAGCCAGGGGGCACAGATCATCTTCGTGCCATTCTGCACAGATGAACGATACTCGTATCTCCGTGTACGTTATTGTGCGCAAGCCCGCTGCATTGAGAATCACGTGTACGTAGCAATGGCAGGCACGGTTGGCAATCTTCCCTCAGTCGAAAACATGGATGTTCAATATGCGCAATCGGGCATCTTCACGCCTTCGGATATTCCGTTTACACGAGACGCGGTGTCATCCGAATCAACGCCGAACATCGAAACAGTAATTGTTGACGATGTTGATCTGGAACTGCTGAAACGCCAGCGTCAGTCGGGAAGTCTGTTGAACTGGAACGACAGACGTACTGATTTGTACGACGTGAAGCAGACAAAATAGTGGCCGAGACGCTTCCCGGACCGAACTTCTTCTCCACTCCTGCAGGAAGAAAATTCCTCTTTGCCGCCCTTTATTTCAGCGAAGGGGCGCCCATCGGGTTTATTTGGTGGGCGCTGCCAACCCGCCTTCGCGCTGCCGATATTCCGGTTGAAGAGATTACGGCACTCACAGCTCTCCTTGTCCTTCCCTGGGTCTTCAAGTTCGCCTGGGCGCCGCTGGTGGATGTTCTGCGAACGCATCGATGGAATTTTCCCGAGTGGATTGTTGCGTCGCAAATACTCATGGGACTTTGTATTCTCCCCCTGGCGTTTCTCGACTTTCACGAGTACTACAGCCTGATTGCTCCGCTTCTCATTCTGCACGCAATCGCAGCAGCAACGCAGGATGTATCCATTGACGCTCTCTCGATTGCAACCGTTCCCTCCAAAGAACGAGGCTCGCTCAACGGCTGGATGCAGACGGGGATGCTGGGAGGGCGAGCGTTGTTTGGCGGCGGTGCGCTACTCTCGGCCGAGTGGATTGGTGAAGGTGGAGTAATTATCCTGCTTGTGGCGGCAATCTGGTTTTCGATGGGATTAGTGTTTGCTGCAAAACCGCATCTGCACATTCCCGTAACGTTGGAAAGATTTGCAGAGCGTCGCGCCTCCTTCCTGGGAAATTTGCGTGAAGTGGCGGCTCACAAATCTACATGGTTGGGACTGTTGTTCGCCGGTGTGGCAGGCGCGGGTTTTGAAGCAGTTGGCTCTGTTGCCGGACCTTTCCTTATCGACCGCGGATTTTCGAAGGCCGAGGTCGGATGGTTTTTCGGAATTCCGGTAGTGGCGGGAATGGTGGTAGGCGCTTTGCTCGGAGGCTACTTGTCGGATAGGTTCGGCAGAATTCGTGCCGTCGTGGTTTTTCTTGCAAGCATTGCAACGTGTATCTTCACTCTCGCATTATTCGATGCTGCAACGAATGAAAGTGGCGGATGGGAGTATATCGTTCTACTCACGCTACTCTACGTTTGCATCGGTATGTTCACGGCTGCATCGTATGCGCTGTTCATGGATATCACTGATGTCCGGCTTGGCGCAACACAATTCAGCACGTATATGGGGGCAACGAACGGATGTGAATCGTGGGCAACAATGGCGGTCGGCAGAATGATTCCGGCGTTTGGCTACCCGGTTGCATTTGCGGTAATGGCGGCGATATCGCTTCTGGCAATTCCTGTTGTCCGAAGGCTTCGCAGGTAGGATGGGCTATTTATCCCTCTCAACAACAAAATCGGCAAATGAGAGAAGAGCCTTTTTGCTGGCGGTATCGGGGAATGAGGCAATTTGTTCTTTCGCCTTGACAGAAAAGTTGCGTGCTTTCTCTTCCGCGTACTCGATTCCGCCGTTTCGTTCGACAAACTCAAGAACACGTTTGGCGCTGGCTTTCTTTCCGCCGTTCTTGATCATGCTGAGAATTTCCTTTCCCTCCTTCTTCGGCCCCTTCGTCAAAGCGTGAATGAGCGGAAGAGTCAGCTTCTTCTCGCTCAAATCGAGTCCGGTTGGTTTGCCGGTAATGCTCTTGCGACCGACGTAATCGAGCAGGTCGTCACGAATCTGGAACGCAAGTCCGACATTCTCGCCGTAATCCCTCAGCAGCGTTCGGATATGCGGATCGGCAGTTGCGCTTGCAGCCCCGATCTCGGTGCATGTTGAGAGAAGCGATGCAGTTTTGTCGCCGATAATTCTCAGATATGTCGCCTCGTCCATGTCCAGCTTTCGGCTTTTCTGGATTTGATGGATTTCCCCTTCACTCATCCGCTTCACTGCCGTGGATGTAATTTTCAGAAATTCAACATCATCATTGTCGAGCGAAAGCAGCAATCCCTTCGAGAGCAGATAATCTCCCATCAACACCGCAATCTTGTTCTTCCACACCGCGTTGATGGAAGCGAGTCCGCGACGTGTGTCGGCATCATCAACAACATCATCGTGAACCAGCGTCGCAGTGTGAAGAATTTCGACAAGCGTTGCGCCGCGATAGGTTTTGGTGTTGACCCCGCCGCAAAGTTCAGCACTCAGCAGAACAAGAATGGGTCGGACACGCTTTCCTTTTTGTTTGATGATATAGTTCGTAATGAAGTCCACCAACACGACGTTCGATCGGATGGATTTTGCGAACACATCTTCAAACAGCTCAAGATGATGCTGTATCGGGGAAGATATCTGTTTAAGATCCAAGAAGGGGATGTACTTTCAGTATGATGTGAATGGTTGACTGTTCTCCGTTATTCTTCCGCTGCCGCACGCTTTCGCTTGCCGCGCCACGCAAGTGCAGAGATGCCGATGCTGAGTTCGTATAACACGATAAGCGGAACAGCGAGCAGAATCTGGCTTACAGGATCGGTACCAGGCGTCAACACTGCGGCAAGCACGAACACGGCAACGATGGCGTGCCTCCGGTAATGCCGCATAAACGCCGGCGTAAGAATGCCGAGCTGCGAAAGAAACCACGACACCATCGGAAGCTCGAACACAACTCCCGCCGCCAGCATGATGCTGATGACGAAATTCATGTATTCGTTGATGGCGATGTTGTTTTCGATGTCGGGCGAGCCGAAGCCCGCAAAGAACGACATCGCCGACGGCATCATGATGAAATACGCGAACGCAATTCCCGCCAGAAAACAGAATGACGAAAAGAACACGATGGACTTGATGTACCGGCGTTCTTTCGGCATCAGGCCGGGGGCGATGAATGCCCATATCTGATACAGAATATTCGGAATGCTGAGAATTATGCCGCCCGCGATGGCCACCTGCATGTACAGAAATAATTGTCCGAACGGCTTCAGGTTTTGCAAATGGATCGGCTGCTGGCCTTCGGCGAGATTTGCATTGAGGTTCTTCACCGGCTGCAGCAACACTTGATCCATGATGAAGTCAATGAAAACCCAGACAACGATCGTCGCAATCACGACTCCTGCCAACGCCCAGATCAAACGCCAGCGCAATTCCTCGAGGTGATCGAGGAATGTCATCTCTTTTTCTTCCCCTGCTTCGTTCTCGTGTGCAGGAGTGTCGACAGTTGCTTCGTTCACATCTGCTCAGAAGAGTTGATATTCGTATTGAATGCCCAAGGAGAACACCGCGAGAGACTTCTTCTGCTCCGTGAAGTACGGAATGCTGTTGACTGGGATTGACGTGTACTCCGCGTCAAGTACAAGCGGCATGCCGAAACCAAGCTTCTTCATGGGAGCGTGGAGTGCAAAGCCGTACCTCGCAGCAGTTGATCCCTCATTCCCATAAATGGATGTGAACGGGGCTATGTATCCGCCTAAACGAGCCGAGGCAATCTCGAACAATGTCAACGATATGCCGAAGCCCCAATAATCCTTTCGGGCATTGCGGCTGTTGGTGGCGTTTCTGTATTCCGCCGTGGCACGCACGCCGATGGGATCAAGCGCCTCGAACGAATCACCGTGCATAGTATAGCAATACGAGAATCCCACGCGGAGATAGTGTGGCATTGTTGTAGTGTAACGCGTTGTTGTCTGCGTTCCGAGGATAGTTGTTTGCTGCTCTTGTTTGAGCGTCGATCCGATATTTTGAACGCTCAAGCCCAGATTCAATTGATGGAGAAAGCTGCTGTTCTCGTCGTTGAGTGGGATGATGTAGAGAATGCCGAAGTCGAACAGAACCGGCAATCGTGTGGTCTTTGGAAATCCGGTAACCGAACCGGCGCTGGACCCCTGGACTTTCACAATCGAGTTGAATGTCTTGACAGAAAGGCCGAAACTCAGCCGTTCGTCATACTGTCGCGCCAATCCGATGCCGATTGTATGATCGTAAAGGGAGATTGTGGTTCCGTCACCTTCTGGGTTCTGGTTTGTGGTGTAAAGCAGATCTCCCGCTGAAAATCTGTTGTACAACAAGCCGATGTTTACGAAGCTGGTTGGAATGGTTGCCGTGAACGAATAGTACTTCATTTGATCAAAAAACGAGACCCAATCCATCGACCTTTTGGAGTACGATAATGAGATATGAGATAGCCCTGCAAGTCCCGCCGGATTGTAGAACATAGCAGCGTTGTTGTTGGGCATCGAGACAAATGATTCCCCCATGGCAATGCCGTGCGGGTCTGTAGGGACGTCAATGGAATGCGTGCCCCCATCCAAGAAGACTCTGTTTTCAAGCTGTTGGGCAAAACCTCTGCTCAGCAGTGTCATGAGAACCAGCGCAGGCAGAAACACAAATGTGCTGTTCATGATTCCTCCGTGAGAGATGAGTCATTTCGTGAGTTCAGCGTACAACGGAAACTTCACACAGAGTTCTTCAACCTTCTTCGCAACAGATTTGTACACATTCGGATTGCCGATGTTTTCGATTACTTCGTTGATCAGGTCGCCGATGTATTCCATCTCCCCTTCTTTCATTCCGCGTGTCGTCAGTGCCGGCGTGCCGATGCGGATGCCGCTGGTGATAAGCGGACTCTTGTCGTCGAATGGAACGGCGTTTTTGTTGACGGTAATGCCCGCTTCGTCGAGAGCCTCCTGCGCGTCCTTGCCTGTCACTCCCTTGCTCCGCAAATCAACCAACATCAGGTGATTATCAGTTCCGTTCGAGATAATGTAGAAGCCCGATTTCACAAGCTTTGCTGCGAGCGTTTGCGCATTCTTGATTATTTGTTGAGCATAGACTTTGAAGTCAGGTTGCAGCGCTTCCTTGAAGGCAACCGCTTTTCCTGCAATCACATGCATCAGCGGCCCGCCTTGAATGCCGGGGATAACCATGGAATCCAGCAACTCACTCATCTTCTTTGTGCGGCCCGATTTCGGCGCAACAAGTCCGAACGGATTGTCAAAATCCTTTCCTAACAAAATCAATCCCCCGCGAGGGCCGCGCAGAGTTTTGTGTGTTGTCGATGTGACAACGTGGCAATGCGGCACGGGATCGTTCAATAAATCGGCAGCAATCAAACCGGCAGGATGGGCGATATCTGCAAACAAGAATGCGCCGACTTTGTCTGCAATCTCTCTGAAAATTTTATAGTCGATGTTGCGCGAGTAGGCGCTTGCGCCGACAGTAATCATCTTCGGCTTTTCCCGCTTCGCAACATCCTCCACCTCGTTGTAGTCGATGTAGCCGGTGTCTTTGTTAACGCCGTAGGCTACAAAGTTGTACATCTGCCCGGAGAAATTCACCGGCGAGCCGTGGGTCAAATGCCCGCCGTGTGAGAGATTCATTCCCATCAGCTTGTCGCCCGGCTTGACGAACGTGAAATACACCGCCATATTTGCCTGCGACCCCGAATGCGGCTGCACGTTGGCATACTCGGCGCCGAATAGTTGCTTCACGCGGTTGCGGGCCAGATCTTCCACAACATCAACAAACTCGCATCCACCGTAGTAGCGTTTGCCGGGATAGCCTTCGGCGTACTTGTTGGTGAGCGGCGTGCCGACCGCCTCCAACACGGCTCGGCTGACGAAGTTCTCTGATGCGATAAGTTCGAGCTTGGTGTTCTGGCGGTTGATTTCGTTGGTAACTGCGGAGAAGACTTCGGGGTCTTGCTTCTGTAGGTTGTTCATGATGTCCTCGGCATGTAAGATGGTGACGCTGCGACATCTGTGCGAAGATCGCAGCCGGAAACACTATTCTTCCTCGTAGCGGACAAACCACGGTTCGACGATCGTCAGAGAGAATGATACGCGAATGATGTTATCCTTCACGAGATTTGTCGGGATGAGGTTGGGTTGCACAACTGTTGACTTTGAGCCGCGTTGCGCATACTCGATACCGACGTTCATGCGGGTTTCGCCTGCAACAGGCATCGTGAACCCGCCCGTGAAAGCCCACTCGTTGATCGGTTCGCCGTAGATTTGATAATACGTTTGATTGTAGGAAAACCCGAGGCGATACGTGAGTTTGTCAAACCATCCGCTTGCATCTTTTATCGGCAGTTTCTCTGCCCCGATGCCAAAGCGGTTGTTGTTGCGGATATTGAGAAGCGGCTTTCCGTCGTAACGGGCATTTTTCCACGCTTGCGTGAAGTAATCGGCTGCGACAATCCATCGGTCGGAGAACTGGTACGCAATCCCTACGCCGACTGAAACCGGAATGTTAAGTCTCTTCTCGGAAGTTGCGAACGTGTCTGCCTCGCTGGTGAAGATAATTCTGTCACTGATATCCAGCTTCAGGTTTGATTCCGTTGTTACGGCAAATCCGACCGAAAGAGGGCGGAGCCCCTCGCTAAGTCCGCCAAAACCATTGTACATTCCGCCGATCGTAAAACTCACGCCGCGTTTTTCCTCTTCGGAGTTAAGTGTGCCGCCTGATGTTCCCGATGTGAGCGGGATGAATGTCCGTTCAACACCTGTTTCCCCGAAGAAGTAGTTTACTCCCAATCCCAGCGAAATATCCTGATGCGGTGCGTACGATAACCCGACAATTGCTTTAGTCAGACTTCCGCTGCCGATTTCGTTGATCCGGTAATCAATGTCCGCCTGCGAATTCCGGAATGATGTATTGTACCCGACATAGCTGAATGGTGAGAAGCCGCCGACCAGAACGATTCCGTTTGCAGGAGAAATCGGAAATGCCAGCATCGCTCCGCTGAACAATCCCTTGGCTTGATACAACGACCTGTTCGTTTCTGCCGTGTTAATCCCTTCGTACAGCCCTCCTGCTTCAATGCGGACTCTGCTGATTCGAGTCCACGATGCGGGCGACATTGTGTTGATATGATTGCCGGAGGGCAATCCGAATGAAGTATAGCCCATGCCTGTACTGCGAACTCCGGGATTATACCGGACGTCGCCGATGCCGAACATCGTGTATGCCGATCCGCCGTTTCCCGCATGCATGGTTGTCGCAGCAATCAGGATGGCACAAACGGATGCAAATAGCTTTCTCACATTACCTCCTAATTCTGAAACACTGAATACTTGATCAGGATACGCGGGCGCAAAGCCGGATCGGTCGCGTTGCTGCTGTAGAATCCGAACAGGTCGAGCGTTCCGAATTCATTTGCTGAAGATTGTCGAAGGAGCAACCCGTGGTTGATTCCCCCTTCCCAAATTTGTGCCTGTCGCCGCACGTCGAACGTGAACGTGTTGGCCGTTCCCGATTTGAGCGCGCCGGGTGAGGAGAATGCTTCGAAATTGGTGGAATCATCGGTGAAGAGGGCGTGAACAACCGGCGCCGGATCGGCAGTGAACTTACTGACGTTAGTTATCATAGGATTGCGCTGCAACTGCAATTCCGCCGAGTTGATGATTGCGCCCCTTGGAATGTGCGACACATCGAAACGCAATCTGCTGCGATAGGCAATCCCGGCTTGCGTAACAAGATGTTGAGGGTCGAGAGGAAAAGGAAATACATCCGCCACATACGTATCTTGGCCAATCTGGCTTTCGAACCGCAACCGGGTTGTATCGGAAACTGGAACATTTGCCCCGCGGGCAACCACATTCAGTTTGGGTTGAAAATCAGATGAATCAAATCCGAATGCATGAAATCCTCTGATGAGCGATGCGTTGGATGTCGGGACGAGAATGATGCCGTTGTTTGTTGTTGTGTTGGACCGGAACCAGCTTGCGACCATTGCCGTATCGATATCTACGGAAATGTACTGCGTATCGGCGCCGACTGTAGAAGAGTAGGTTCCCTTTACAACAGGATCATAGAAGTTTGTCGAGTCGGCTGTGGGCCATGTGAGTGTACCTTCGGCCCATGAGGTATTAATACTGTGAACATTGAAGCCGAGTAATCCTGCGGAATCGCCGCGCCAACTGACGAGCCGCAATGTTATTTTTGCGGAGAGAATATCAAGCGTGTCGATCGGCGAACCGAGCGTGAACCGTATTGCCGCGTACGCCTTGTAGTTGCCGGTTCTTCCGACAAAGTTCTGACGTAACGGAGAAGCAAGCCCGTCCGCAGGAATGCGCTGCAGAAACGACGTATCGCTTATTGCAAACAGAACCGTGTCGCGTATGATCACATCCCGCGTCAACAGTCCTGAACCCGGCGTGTCGGGATTTGTGATTGACTCGCTGCACGATGTGAGCGCGAATGCCGTTAAAAGGCAGCATACCACCAAACGGCCCCTCTGTTTCAACCCATCACTCATTATGACTTCTCACTCCTTTACGTTTGTCCAGTATAAACTCTGTCGCTTCAATGATTGACGCTGCAACATGCCCTATCGGGATGTTCTGTTCACGGCAGGTGAGCAACGATTGCTTTCCGTATCCTGTTTGCACGAGAATCGTTGTAGCGCCCACCGTATTCCCCGCCTGCATATCCACAACACTGTCTCCTACTACGAATGAACGCTGCAAGTCGAAATTGAATTCCTTCGATGCTTTGATCAGCATGCCGGGCTTCGGCTTCCGGCAATCACATTCCACATTGTAGGGAGCAATACCTGCGGTCGGATGGTGAGGGCAGTAGTAAATGCCGTCGAGTGTTGCTCCCTCGTGTGCCAACTCGGCTCTCAGCTTTGCATGAATCGGGATGAGATCCGCCTCAGTCAGGAATCCCCGCGCAACGCCGGATTGATTTGAGATGACGCATGTTACAAGCCCAGCATTGTTGAGCCGCCGCACCGAAGCCGCTGCACCGTCGATGAGCCGCAAATCGTCAGGTGTGCGAAGATAATCGACCTCGATGTTGAGTGTTCCGTCGCGGTCGAGAAAGACGCCTGCTGCCATACTATTGCAGCAGTTTCTTGTACAGGTTGATGTACTTCTTTGCTGAAGCCTCCCACGAAAAATCCTTGCTCATCGCGTTCTTCTGAATCTTTCTCCACAACGCTTGATTGCCGAACTGTTGAATGGCATGCTGAATAACAGACAGCAGCGCTTTGCTGTCGTATTCTTCGAACTTGAATCCCGTTCCGGTTCCTTTCGCCGGTTCCACTTGTTCAACTGTTTCGTCAAGACCGCCGGTGGCGCGTACAATCGGGATTGTGCCGTACTTCATGCTGTAGAGTTGGTTCAGCCCGCAAGGCTCGTACCGTGAAGGCATAAGGAACATGTCGCTACCTGCCTCAATCCAGTGTGCCAACTCCTGATCGAAGCGGAGACAGACACCGAATTTTTCGGGATATTTCTTTGCCGCTTTCTCGAAGAGCGCGTGATATTTCTTTTCACCGACTCCCAATAACACGAACTGTGCGTTCAATTTCGCCAGCTTGTCGATGATCTCACCAATCAAATCAAAACCCTTCTGGTCGGCAAGCCGTGAAATAATTCCGATGACCGGCGTTGATTCTTTGAACGGCATCTTCATCCGGGCAAGCAACGCCTTCTTGTTCTCCAGCTTCAGCTCGATTTTCTTCAGGCTGTACTGCTGGGGAATCAATTCATCTGTTTCCGGATTCCATTTCTCGACATCCATCCCGTTCGTTATGCCTACAAGATGGCGCTTTCGTTTCTGGAGAACTGACTGAAGTCCGCAGCCGTATTCTTCGGTGGTGCGGATCTCCTCCGCGTACTTTGTGCTGACGGCGGTTATCACGTCGGCGTGCAGTAAACCTGCCTTCAGAAAATTTGTCCTCCCGTTATGGAGAACATCTTCCTCGAGTTCCGGCGGAAGCAGGGTCTTTGCGAATGAGGTTTTCGGGAAGTCACCCTGGTACGCGAGGTTATGAATTGTGAGAACACTCTTGGTATTCTTGTAGAACTTATCGTCTTTATAAAGCGTTTTCAGATATGCGGGGATGAGGGCCGTGTGCCAATCGTTGCAATGAATAATATCCGGTTGCCATCCCATCTTCTTCAGCATTTCGAGGACACCGCGGCAGAAGAAAATAAAGCGAACATCGTTGTCCGGAAACGCTTTCTTGGAATCGGGATGCACGTACAAGCCCGGCCGCCCGAACAGGTCGGGATTGTCGAGCAGATACACCTGGACTTTGGTGAACGTTCCCAGAATGAAGGATGATTTTACATTTGCCTTGAGAATCTTATCGCCGACCGGAACATCTATTCCTTGCAGCCGGATCATGTCGTGCAATTTAGACGGAGAATTCTTGATGCTGCCGTAGCGCGGAAGCATGATCCGAACTTCGAGGCCAAGATTGTAGATGGTGTGAGGTAAGGCGCCTGAAACGTCAGCGAGACCTCCGGTTTTTGCAAATGGCTCAACTTCGCTGGAAATGAACAACACCTGAATTGGTTTCGCCATGCGGGCCCGGGTTGTGGAACGTACTTGATTGTGTGATGAAAACAACACAAATCTAATCAAACTGCGGCTGAGAATCAATGAACTCGCGGATAGCGAAAACCGGCTCCGATTCGTAACCCTCCAGGCCTGCGACACAAAATTCTCTTGACATTCAAGTCCACCTTGTCTATATTTTTTAAATAATTGACGCATGTTCGACTGGAGTGCAGCCTATAGAGTTGTTCGGTAAAGGTTTCGGCAAGAGATGCAGTTAGGGCGTTACTCTTGCAGGGGGTTGGAGATTGAGGGGGAACCTTTAGCGAACACAAGAACCAATGGCGGTAGCTCCATTTTTTGTTTGCCGCCGGGTGTTGCAGATACTGTGTAACGTTCGGCTTTTTGTTTTTGTCAGATTTCAGAAGAGGGCAGCATGAAACTACGACTCGGAGTGCTTCTGGCCGCAGCCGTTTTCTTCGTATCCGCGGGCGGGGCAGGAACGAACGAATCGAATGACGTGCGTATTTTGTTTTCAACGGAACAATCCATTCAACTTGAGTTTACCCCCAAGCATTTTACGCCAAACACAATCAGAGAGAATGGGCGCGAATTTGTTGACTATTCCTTCGAGAACGCAATCCCCCTCGCAGGTATGAGGGAATCGGGAGTGCCGGACCTGAAGTTTCGGTTGCTGCCGCTCGGTTTTCAATCTACCGAAAACAACTTTGTTCAGGTAATCACGGTTGAGTATGAGGATATTCCCAACGTGCTGCTAAAGCCTGTTCCTGCGCTGCATGTGGTGGATGACATGCTGACCATTAAGGAATATCCCATCGACGCTACACGATACGGCAGCAATCAATTTCTGCCATCCGCAGTTGCCGAACTTTCGCCTGTTGAGCAGACCCGCAGTATGTACATTGGCGGCGTGAAGATTTTCCCCCTTCAATATAATCCTGTTACAAGAACCCTGAGACGCTACAGCCGCATTGTCGTTGAAGTTGTGTACGGAGCCCCCGCTTTGCAGCGGGCCGTGAATGATGACGATATGCTGTTTAACGGAATGCTTCTCAATAGAGAAACAGCACGAACCTGGAAATTCGGCGAGTCGCGGGCTCTCAACCGTACTACAGGCGCGCCAAGTGTGCTTGCAAGCGGCGCGTGGTATCGCCTCACGGTTGCAGATGAAGGGATGTATATTCTCGATGCGAGTTGGTTCACGGCTAACGGCATCAACCTCTCCGGAACCGACCCGCGCACAATCAAGATTTACGGAAACGGCGGCGAACAGCTTCGTGAAGGACTTGCAGCTCCCCGGCCCGTTGATCTGGTGGAGAACGCCATTTTCGTGCAGGGTGAAGATGACGGCCAATTCAATCAGGGCGATCATGTGATTTTCTACGGCAAGGCCGTGCAGGGGATCAAGTATGATGCGGCTCGGAAAACCCTCCGGCACTACATCCACAATTATAGCAGAGTCAATTACTACTGGCTGACATTCGGCGGGCAACCCGGAAAGAGGATGCAACTTCAGGCTTCCGTCACGGATCCGGCGACAATCACGCCCAACTCGTTCATGGATGCCGTGTGGGTGGAACCTGACACGGTGAACTTGCTGAAGTCCGGCAAAAGTTGGCTCAGCTTTCCCATCAATCCCGGCGGAACGCAGTTGCGCATGTTTCCTCTTGCCGGACTCGTCATCAGCGAGCCGAGAACATACCGCTTCACGCTTGTTGCCGGATCGAGCACGGGTTCGACGTTCAATGTGAGGGAAAGCGGAAACCTGATCGGCGCGTACAACATTTTCGGTGTTGGCGGAGAGACGATTGCACGCGATGCTTCGTTTGAGCTTACAGGCGATTTCCCGATTCAGAATAACACGAGCCAACTCGGCTTCGAGTTCCGCTCCAACGATCCGGGCGCAAGCGGCTGGTTGGATTGGGTCGAGATTGTGTACCGCCGACTGTTCGAGCCGGTGAACAACTACCTGCGCTTCCGCTCTCCCGATACAACCGGCGTTGTAGAATACCAGCTCGGCCAGTTCACCGGCACGACGTCGGTATTTGACGTCACCGACTACGCAAATGTGAAAAGGATCGGGGCAAGTGCCGGAGTCTTTCGTGCCCAGCAGTCAGCAGGAGGAGTTTCGGAGTACATCGCGTTGGGAAGCAGCGCATACAAGGTGCCCGCCGCAGTTGTTTCCATCCCAAACCAGAATCTCCGCGGTAACGCGCAACAGTACGATTTCATCATCATCACATCACAGGAGTTTGCCGCTGCCGCCAACAGGTTGAAAGCGCATCGTGAAAATCCGGCCTACGGTGGATTGACAACGATTGTCGTGGATGTGAATCAGATCTACAACGAATTCAATGCAGGCGTTCCCGACGTGACGGCGATCCGGGATTTTCTGAAGTACGCTTATGAGAACTGGCCGGTCAATGCGCCGAAATTTGTATGCTTCTTAGGACAGGGCTCATACGATTATAAAGGCGTTCTTGGCACAAAAACCAACTATGTGCCGACCTGGCAGCGTACGGAGAATCCGTATGACGACGTGTACAGTTCCTCATCCGACGATTACTTTGTCCGGAATCTCAACAACAGGCCCTTCATGGTTACCGGCAGGTTGAACGCCCGCAACGTTCAGCAGGCGGATCAGCTGGTGAACAGAGTGATTGCTTACGATACACAATCGGCGAGAGACAGCTGGAAGTTTCGAGCGATGTTTGTGGGAGATGATGGATGGGTAGGAGGGGCAAACTCAGAGGGCGACATTCACACGCGCGGGGCCGAGAGCATCGCTAACCTTACTCCGTTGATTTTCGAAAAGAAGAAAGTCTATCTCGAAGAATATCCCACCGTTGTCTCAGCGCTGAGCCGTCGCAAGCCGGGCGCATACCAGGATATCATCGACGAAATCAACCGCGGCGTTCTGATTGTGAATTTTGTCGGTCACGGCAATCCGACAGTCTGGACGCACGAAGCAGTCTTCAGCACGCAAACGTCCATTCCGCAACTGTTCAATGCGAACAAGCTTTCGTACTTTTTCGGAGCAACCTGCAATTTCTCGCAATTCGACGATCCGAGCCGGGAAACCGGCAGCGAGCTCCTGATGAACAGACCGGAGGGAGGCGCAATTGGAGTTGTGTCGGCATCACGCAAAGTTTTCTCAAGCTCGAACGAAGCGTTGAACCGGGGAATTTTCGTGAACATGTTCCGGCAGGATATTCACGGTCGGGTGCTTGTTGATCGCGTGGCAACGGCCCTGTTCTTGTACAAAGCCGCGGGCGGAAGCTTTGATCTTTTGAATGATGAAAAATATCTCGCGTTGGGAGATCCGACGCAACAACTCCAATTTCCCCGCGGATATGTTGCTATCGATACGATCAATTCCGAGCCTGTTGATTTCGTCAACGGCATACCGCGTACCTCGCCTATTCAATTGAAGTCGCTGGCCCGCATCAATGTCAAAGGCTCGATTCGGAATGAAGCGAATGCTCTCGACTCACTGAGACAAGGTCAGCTGACGTTGATTGTGAACGATGCAATGCGCTCGATTCTCATTCCTGCCTATAATTGGTCGTATTCTGTCGTCGGAAGCTTGATTTATCGCGGCGAAAACTCCATTTCAAACGGAAGATTCTCGGCCACATTCATCGTTCCCAAAGATATTGCCTACGCTGATTCCACGGCACGCGGGAGACTTGTCGGGTATTTTCTGGGCTCTGACGCCACTTCCGATGGAGTCGGATATACTTCCAACGTAGCGGTCAGTGGAACCGACACAACCGCCCGTCCCGATACAATCGGACCGGCGATGCGGATCATGCTCGGACACTCCTATGAGAGCAGCCTTTCATTCCGCGATGGCGATGTTGTAAGCGAGAGTCCCATTTTGTTTGTTGACTTGGAGGATTCAAGCGGCATCAACACATCTACCTCCGGATTGGGGCACCGTATTGAGGCTTGGTTCAATGGAAGCGCGCAAAGCAGGGACATGACGGAATTCTACACAAGCAGGCTGGATAATTTCCAGGCAGGAACCGTGCGCTATCCCTTGCGTGATTTGCAGAGAGGTCAGAATACTGTCCGCGTTCGTGCATGGGATACGTACAATAATGCCCGGACAAGCGAGGCATATTTCCGGGTTCTCTCGAACGAACAACTGCAGGTTGTGGATGTATTCAATTATCCCAACCCGTTCACAACCGGAACCGCATTCACATTCCGCCATAACCAACAGATGCCCGTCAACGCAACAATCAAAATCTATACGATTGCAGGACGGCTCATTCAAACGCTGGACAGATTCGGCGCGGCCGACTCCTATGTTGCAATACCATGGGATGGGCGTGACCGGGATGGTGATGTTCTGGCAAATGGTGTATATTTATACAAGGTTCTTGTGCGGACAATCGACGGCAGGTACAGCAGCGAAACACTAGGCAAGCTTGCAATCGCAAAATAGGAATTGAAAAGACGAAAAATCATTATCAGGAGGAGAGATATCTCATGAAGGCATTAATCAAAGCATCGTTTGTGTGCGCGTTGGCAGTTGTGCTCGGCATGCCTGTGCCGGATACGGCACAAGCTCAGGGAGAATCGGCGGTGCCCTTTTTGCTGATTGCACCAAACTCACGGGCCGCCGGAATCGGTGAAACAGGTACGGGCTCGGTTGACGATGCCTCGGCGGTGTTCTGGAATCCCGGCGCGTTGGCGTTCATGGACGGACAGGAAGTGACGCTGACGCATGCAAACTGGCTTCCGCAGTTCGGCCTCTCGGATCTGTTCTACGAATATCTGAATTATCGCAATCGTATCGACGATATCGGCGGGACGATCGGTGTCAGCATCACCTACCTCAATCTTGGCGAGTTCGTCCGTACAAACTCCGCCGGGCTTGAAGAAGGCAAGTTCAAAGCATACGAGTTTGCCGTAACTGCCGGTTACTCAACAAAGATCTTCGACGATCTCGGACTCGGGTTCAATGCCCGGTTTATTCGAAGTTCTCTCTCTCCGCTCGGAACCGCCGAAGAGCAAGGTTCAGGCATCGCAAATACTGTCAGTTTCGATATTGCCATGATGTGGCGGCCGTTCGATTTGGGTCTTGATTGGCTCGATAACAAGCTCAGTATGGGCTTCAATCTCTCCAATCTCGGACCCAAAGTCACATACGTCGATGCCGCTCAAGCCGATCCGCTTCCGACAAATCTTCGTGTCGGGTTGGGCTATAAACTGTTTGAAGATGAATACAACAGCTTGACCTACTCTGTCGATGCAAGCCGTCTTCTCGTTCGTCGCCGTCCGGAAATCAAGGACAGTCTTGGCAACATTATTCAGGCGGCGTCGGTTGACCCTCTGCCGAAATCGTTGTTTTCGGCGTGGGGAGACGGCAGCGGCCTGAAGAAAATCAATCTCAGCATGGGAGCGGAGTACTGGTACGGCTCTCCGCGGCTGATTGCAATTCGTGTCGGACACTTTTTTGAAGATCCGAGTTTCGGAAACAGAAACTTCTGGACGTTCGGCGCCGGGTTGCGCTATGATATTTTCGGTTTCGACTTCAGCTACATTTCCGCCGCAGAAGGGCATCCGCTCTCGGACACCATCCGTTTCTCGCTGCTGATTGGCTGGGGCGCTTCAACGGCAGTGAACGTTCCACAATAAGTCAATTTCCTGCATGTCGCAGACTTCAATGTCTGCGACATGCGTGATGCAGCCTCCTCCTTATGTAGAATCTAAATCGCAATGATGTTGACGAACTATCTTCTCCCTCTTCTGCTTGTTTCGGGTTCCCTGTTTGCACAACAACTGAGTCATCCCGTGATGGTTTCGCGGGATGATGCGTTTTCATCACCACGTCCGTATGTCGTGCAACCCGAAACGGTACATGTGCTGGCAGCGATGGTTCAATTTCAAATTGATAACGATGCAGGCACAAGCGGCAACGGACAGTTCGATCTTTCAACGCCTGCAAACCCGGGGCTCGATGCACCGCCGCGCAACCGGCAGTACTTTCTTGATCATCTCACATTTCTCACCAACTACTATCGCAAGGCTTCAAAAGGGAAAGTGATCATTCAGGCGACGCTTGTCGATTCGGTATTTACGCTCGGCAGCCAGATGGCTCGGTACAGTCCGCCGAAAAACGGGCCGAACACAGTCGTCGGTGATCTTGCCCGCGATTCGTGGCTGAAGGTTGATTCCTCCGGTTTGGTGCAGGATTTCTCAGCGTATGATTGCTTTGTTGTGTTTCATGCCGGAGTCGGGAGGGATGTTGATGTCGCGGGAACAATCGGTTACGACCCGACACCGCGCGATATCCCCTCTCTCTATCTTGGATTGCATGCGTTCAAGGAATTTTATGGCGGAACGTATCAGGGCATTCCGGTTCGCAACGGATTCCGCATTACGAACACCATCATCATGCCCGAAACGGAGACGCGTGAGCTTCCTGCAACACCAACCAACTTCACGCTTACGCTGGGAATCAATGGCCTCTTGTGCGCATCGGTCGGCAATTTTCTCGGCCTGCCGGATTTGTTTGATACAAACACCGGGCGTTCGGGCATCGGCAGATTCGGTTTGATGGACGGACAGGCGATTTTCAGTTTTCGGGGCGCATTTCCTCCGGAACCCTCTGCGTGGGAAAAATACTGGCTTGGCTGGATAGAGCCGATTACTGTCCCGGCAGGAGAACAGACTGTGCGTCTCCCGGCAGTTTCGTTTGCCGATACCGTGTACCGCATCCCGATCAGCGCTTCAGAATATTTTTTGATGGAGAATAGAAACCGCGACGCTGGGCGAAACGGCCAACGTATAACAACCCGATACGGGGGTACAATTCGCCAACTGAGTGTTGCCCGCGACACAGCCGGATTTGAAGCATTTGATATTTCAGGCATCAGCGGAAACATCATTGATGTTGAGGATTTGGATTGGAGCTTGCCCGGCGGCGTGAACCGCGCCGGAACATTCTACGACGGCGGCATTCTCATCTGGCATATTGATGAGACGGTGATCGCTCAAGGACTTGCAACGAACGGCGTCAACGCGAATCCGAGGCGCCGCGGCGTGAATCTCATGGAAGCCGACGGGTCGCAAGATATCGGCCAGCAATACGGCCAGCTTGAGCCCGGCAGCGGCAGCGAAGAAGGCACAGCGCTCGACTTCTGGTATCTCGGCAACGAATCGCCGGTGAACAAGAATGAGTTCTCGGGCAAAACCTATCCCAACTCCAACAGCAACAGCGGAGCCAACAGCCACATCACGATTAAAGATTTCAGTTCTCGCGGCCCGCAGATGACGGCTCGGATAATTGTGGGAGGGGTTGTGACGCCGGTTGCCGGATTCCCCAAAATTCTGCCCAACCAAACTGCAAATATCTCGTTGGCGGTTGCAAACATTGGCGCAACGATCGGCCAGTCTATTCTTGTAACAACCACGGAAACGCCCGCAAAACGTCCCGGCGTTACCTTCGGCAGTCTTTCACGAATCTATGCATGGAAGGTTGATGGGAGCCCGCTCTTGCGAAGCGATGGGGTGGTTGCGGAAGTTTCGTTGTCCGGTTCTTCATTCCTCAATCTTATCGGAGCAAGGGATTTGAATGGCGACGGCTCAACCGAAATCATTACAGGAATGAGTAACGGAGACATTCGTGCATACTCCGTGAATTCGATTTTGCTTGATAGTCTCGCGGCGCCGTTGTTCACGCAATCGGTAAGTCGCCGTTTGACAACACAACCGGTTATTTCCGATTCGATTATCGGTTTTGGGGCTGAGAACGGCAACTTCATCACGTTGCGGTTTGATGGAACGGTTGTCGATAGTACGCAACGGGCAAGTTCAACAATAACGGGACTTGCCACGAAACTGAATAGCGATGCGTTTCTCGCCGCAACCTCGGATGGTTCGCTTTTGCTTGCTCCGTCGAGAGGGGCCGTCATTCCGGCGTTGCATTTCAATATAGGAAGGCCTATTGCCGGTTCACCCGTCTCCGGTTTCGTCGGTTCAGATGAACGAATTGTATGCGCCACAACCGATGGCGCTGTGTTCATGCTCGATGCAAATCTCAGATCTGTCCCCGGATTTCCGGTCAACACCGGAGGCACGGTCATCCATTCGCCCGCCCTTGCCGATATCGACGGCGACGGGATTCGAGATATCGTTGTTTTTTCCGGCAATAAGATTCATGTGTACAATCACGCCGGTGCAACGCTTGACTATTTTCCGAAGTTGATTCCTTCGGCGCAGCCCATTACATCGTATCCCATCGTTGCAGACGTTGATGCCGATGGCGATGTCGATATTGTTGCCGTTGCGCGTGACGGACTTGTTGTTGCGTATGACAAGAGTGGCACGATGGCCTCCGGCTTTCCGCTTCAAGCTGGAACTGGAAACCAGTCTGTTGCAGCTTTCAGCTATTCGGCTCCCGGCAGTCAGCTTGTTCAACAGGGATTGGTTGTTGCATCATCGGATGACGGATCAATCGCAGGATGGTGGACGGGCAGTTCGGGTCCGGCCCAGCAACAAATGCGAGGCTCTACGTGGCTTCAATACCAACACGATGCCCAACACACCGGCCTCGCCATTGAGCCGCTGACAGGGACGCCCCTCAGTTCTTCCTTCTTCGCTAAAGAACGTGCATACAATTGGCCCAACCCGGTGTACGATGGCAGAACATTCATCCGCTATTTCGTGAGCGAGAATGCAACCGTGAAGATCAGGGTTTTCGATCTTGCGGGAGATTTGGTGACGGAATTCAACGGGCCGGGTATTGCCGGAGTTGATAATGAAGTGGAATGGAATGTGCGAGATGTGCAAAGCGGAATCTATCTTGCCCGTATCGAAGCAAGCGGTCCTGGTAAAAGTGAAACTGCAATCGTGAAAGTTGCTGTTGTGAAATAAGGATGTCATTAGTCATTGGTCTTTAGTCAGTAGTTATTGGTTATGTGAATGAGTCGAATTTCCGGCTGTCTCATTGTCTTCTTCCTGTGTATTTCCTCCACGTTTTCTTTTGCTCAAGCGTTGGATGTCTACCATCCCGAACTTGAGTGGAAGACCATCGAAACCGAACATTTTCTGATTCACTTTCATGAAGGGGCGGAACGATCGGGCAGGGTCGTGGCAAAGATCGCCGAAGATATCTACGGCCCTGTGACATCTCTCTACAATCACAAACCCGATCAGAAAGTCAGCTTCATTATCAAAGACTACGACGATTATTCCAACGGCGCGGCGTACTTCTACGATAACAAGGTCGAGATCTGGGCGCCGAGCATGGACTTCGATTTCCGCGGCACGCATAACTGGCTGCGCAACGTCATCACGCATGAGTTCATACACATCGTACAAATTCAAACGACGATGAAATTCGGCAGGCGCATGCCGGGGTTCTATCTGCAATGGCTCGGCTACGAATCCGAGCGCCGCCCCGATGTGTTGTACGGCTTTCCGAATGTGATTGCTTCGTATCCGATTTCGGGATTTCTCGTTCCCGCCTGGTTTGCAGAAGGTGTCGCCCAATACAATCGTCCGCAGTTGCGCTATGATTTTTGGGACACACACCGTGACATGATTCTGCGTTCGTATGTGCTGCGCGACAGCATTCTCACGTGGGCACAAATGGGCGTGTTCGGGAAGACAAGTCTCGGCAACGAATCGTCCTACAATTCCGGCTTTGCTTTCGTTCATTACATTGCGCAACGATACGGCATTGACAAGCTTAACGAAATCTCGCGCAATCTCGCATCGTTCTCTGCCACAACAATCGACGGCGCAATCGAGAAAGCGCTCGGAAAAAACGGAGAGACTGTGTACAACGAATGGCGCGATGAACTCAAACGGGATTATGCCCGGCGCGTCGCGCCGATCAGAGACAAAGTGCAGGAGGGTATTCCGTTTCTCTTTGTTGATGATGAGAAGAAATTCAAACAACTGCCTGAACCGATCGACGGCAAGCCTGTGTTTGCATTGACGCAAGGAGTCAGGGAAGCTCATCGTGACAAATGCGGACTGTTTGTTGATATGGGATTTGCAAACCGGTTTCCCTCGTTTTCTCCCGACGGAAAAAGGATTGCGTTTGTCAGCACAATGGGCGCGCCGTACCTTGGACAGTCGCAGCTAATTGTTGCGGAGATCGGAGGGAAGTATAAAGCCGTAGTGCCGGGCGTCGGATCGGAAGTCAGTTGGTCGCCTGATGGCAACAAGCTGTATTATTCCCGCATCACGAATCGCAATCCGAATTTTTCGATGCAATCGGATTTGTATGAGTACGACTTGACGAATGAAGATGAGAAGAGGCTGACATACGGCAAGCGTGCGATGAGCCCGAACGTGTCGCCTGACGGCAAGTCGCTGGTGTTCGTTGTTGGTGCCGACGGCACGACGAACCTTGCAACAATGAACATCGATACATCGGGCTACAAGCTGATTACGTCGTTTAAGCAGGGCGAGCAGGTGTACGCCCCGAAATGGAGTCCGAGGGGAGATCGGATTGTCTTCGACTATTCAATACGGGATGGCCGCGATCTTGGCTGGATTCGTTCGGACGGCAGTGAAATGGAATTCTTAGTGACGGGCGACTTTGATTCACGCGGAGCAGTCTTTACGCCCGACGGTTCGGAGATTCTGTATTCATCGGACGAAACCGGAATCTTCAACATCTATTCGTGTAACCCATCGTCAGGCACATCTCAGCAAATTACCAATGTGCTCGGAGGGGCGTTCATGCCCGCAATTAACCGCGAAGGTTTGATCGTGTATTCCAACTACACGGCAGAAGGCTACAAATTGTTCGCGCTGAACAAGTCGGGCGTGCAGCCCGTGAACACTCACTATTTGCCGCTGAACAGCAACGATAGCGCATTGCCCCAGCCCGTGTTTGACCGGATGGTTGACGTTCCTTCTGATACCTTTGACTGGCAGGCACTACGGTCGTATGACGACACGGTATTGCCGAATTCCGAGGCGAGATCATACAAAAATGTTTTCACGAGTCTTGCATTCGTGCCGTTTGTCCGGTTCGATAACTACAATACGAAGAACAAGGCGATCGAATCGATCAAAGCCGGCGTGTACATGTTCTCCAACGAAGTTCTCGAGAAACTGAGTATGTTCGGCGGCGCTGCCTTCAATTCGAAACTTGAGCGGGATTTGTTTGTGGTATTCGAGTATCGGGGCAGGCTTCCGCTGTTCTATCAACTCGGACTTGAGCCTGTCGCGTCGCTCGAGATGTACAACGTGACACGCAAAACAGACAATGTGTTGACGTTGCCCGACCGTCCGCCTGTTCCGATTGATGTGACGTACAATCTCACCGAGTTTGATGTTGTCTTGACCCAACCATCGCATCTTGGCTCGTTTGAGTTTCGCTATGCGCACAGCCGCTACACATCAACTATTGAAACATTCACCACGCGTGCCGATGACACGAGTCCGACACTGCTCATTCCGGGCTCAAGCGATTTGTATTTGATAGCGAACGATCTGACGTTGAAGTGGAATCTCAGCATTCTTGCCCGTTCCAATACAATGGACATTAACCCGGTTGGCCGGAAAATCCAGTTATCAGTCAATCGCTCGCTGAACAAGTTTAACGGCGATGGAGATTATGATATCGGGCCGACGGGTCTGGTGCCGAAGTACAAGAAAGTGAATTTTACGCGTGTGGAATTGGACTGGAAAGAACATATCCCGTTCTTCTTCAAGAATCATACTCTCACGATCAAAGCCCGCGGCGGTACGATTCTGGAGAATACGGTTGACGACTTCTTTGATTTCTACATCGGAGGGTTGATCGGGATGAAGGGGTATCCGTTCTACTCTATCGGCGGAAATGAAATGGCTGTCGTCGGGCTTGAGTATCGCTTTCCGCTCGTTTCAAATATCGATGTACGGTTTCTGCAATTCTACTTTGACAAATTCTACGCATCATTCTATACAGACTTGGGCAACGCGTGGAGCAGCGCAAAGCCGAAGCTGAAGGAATTCAAGAGCGACGCGGGCGTTGAATTGCGTCTCGAATCGTTTTCGTGGTATGCATACCCGACCCGCATTTTCTTCAATGCGTCGTACGGGTTCAGCGAATTTGAGAAGGATGTTCGCGGAACCCCTATCAAGTACGGGAAAGAGTGGCGGTTCTATTTCGGCGTGTTGTTCGGATTTGATTTTGATTGAGAACATGAAGGAGTCTGGAATGGTGAAGTCAATAAGTGTTGCTATCCTATGCGTGTTGGTTGTTCCGGCGTTGCTGGCGGGTAGCAAGGGTAAGTCTATTGTTTTCCTTAATCAGTCTTCACTTCAGCAGTCCTTAACAGGAAACCTCCAGATAGACTTCTTCAGTCAACGTCTAAACATTTCCGAGACAATGCAGTTGCAATCAGATTCGCAGCCTGTCGAAGTGTCGCGCAAATCGCCATGGCTTGCTGCCGGACTTTCTGCGCTGTTGCCGGGAGCCGGCGAGTTTTACGCCGAAAGCTATTGGAAAGCAGCCGCGTTTCTCGCCATTGATATTGCAGCGTGGGGACTTGCGTATCATTTTGACAAAAAAGGTGACCGGCAGACAGATTTCTTCCAGAACTACGCAAATCAGAACTGGGATCCCGAAAAATACGCGCAGTTTTCGTTTGACCATTACTTGACGACGCAGCAAAAAGATGATTTCCGGAACCGGTTGTTCCAGCCGGGCGCAACTCCTCGCGAGAGAGTGAATTGGAATGTCCTGAATGAAATGGAACGCGTCATCGGTGCGACAGCCGAGGGAAGATTCTACTCGCATACACTGCCACCCTTCGGCGATCAGCAATACTATGAACTGATCGGAAAGTACCAGCAGTTCTATCAAGGTTGGAATGATGCCGATCCTTCGCTCACAACCTATGCGCTGATCGAAGCAAAAATCAAGAATGACCCCACGAACTTCAAATACTACTCTCTTGAACGCGGCAAGGCAAACGATTTCTATACGACAGCAACAACGTACGTGACGATTGCGATTGTCAATCACGTGCTCAGCGCCGTTGACGCCGCCTGGACCGCCGCCAGCTACAATCGAAACCTGCATGCGTCGGTTCGTATGCAGCAAGTTCCAACGTACCGCGGATACGCTTTGATACCTGTAGCGAGGGTTGAGTATTCGTTCTGAGATTGGCGGCAAGAGATGAAAAGCAGGCGCAGCGATGCGCCTTTGCTATTTCTGCACCCTGAATGTGATATAGGCTGCACCACCGAGGAAGAGGAGATTTGCCATCCATGCAGTGAGCAGCGGATTGACGTCGCCATTGTACCCGAACACCTGGCTCACCTTCATGAAAATAAGATAGATGAAACAAATCAGCAGGCTGATTCCGAGTTGCACACCGATGCCGCCCCGGCGCTTTACCGAGGCAAAGGGAACTCCGAACAAGACAACAATCACCGACGCAAAAGGAAATGAAATCTTGCTGTGGTAATCCACCAGCCACCGAGAAACATCCTGCCCCGCCCGCCGTTGGTTTTCGATGAACTTCTCAAGTGCCCGGTACTCCATTTCATCGGGCTGTTCCTGTTTCTTCCGCAAATCTTCCGGGTCGAAATGTATCTTCTCCAGAAAATGAATCTCGAAAGCCTCGTAATGCTCTTTATCGTCGGTAAACCATCGCCTGACGCCTGATCGCATCATCCATCGATGGCCGGTGGAGTCCCATTCCATCGTCTGTGCATCGATGCGCCCGACCAGCATTGTGCGGTTTGTGTCGTCGAAATCCTGAATGCTAACGCGGCTTGCCGTTGAACGATACTCGTCATAGTATCCGATGGAGAGTATGCGAGTCGGCGAATCCTGAATATAGATGTTCGCCCCTGAACCGCTGACGGTGTTCTTCAGCAGATACACACGCTCGAGCGTGAACTTGTGTTTGTTGGCCTTGGGCACAATCCAGCCGTTGAAGTACACCGAAGCAATGCTGATGATGAATGCGACGACAAGGTAGGGGATGACGATTCTGTACAAACTCATTCCCCCCGCTTTCATTGCCGTCAGTTCGTTCTGTGTTGACATACGGGCGGTGACGAAGAGACTTGCCAGCAACAAGGCAACCGGCATAATCAGTTTGATGATCTCCGGCATGAAATACAGGTAGTATGTAAGAATGATTTGGACGGATGCATTTCTGTCGATAAAATCATCCAGATTCTCCATCGCATCTATAACGATGAAGATAACGAGAACGGCTAACAGCGAGAAGAATGTAGTCGTGAGAAACTGCCTGACGATATATCGGTCGATCAGCTTCATTCGGCACCCTGGGCATTGTACGATGCATCATCCGGCAGGTCCTTGCGCCACCGCTTCGGAATGAGTCTTCGCATGAAGCCCCAATCGATAACCACGGCTTCTTTGCCTATGCGCAGAGTCAGATAGACTCCGATGATGCCAAGCAAGATGTTAGCGGCCCACATTCCCCAGAATGGTGAGAGGAGATTACGGTCGGCGAGTTTTTCTCCTCCAATCAGAAAAGCCCAGTACATAAGGAAAAACCCGAAACTCAGCGTTGCGGCAATGCCAAACCCGCCTCGCCGTGACATGATGCCCAGCGGCACACCCACCAGCACGAACACAATGCACGCAATCGGAATCGAGTACTTCTTATGAATCTCCACTTTGTACTGGTCGATTCTTCTGTTTTCCATGTCGATCCGAAGCAACTCGTTTTGGACGGTCGAGCTGGTGACCCGGACACGTGTCTCGGCAGATTCGGTTCCTCTGATGGTTGTCTGAAGAAGTTGTGCAGGCATATTGAAAGTGCCGAACTGAATTTGCCCTTCGGTCGGGGGGGCCGGCTTTGGTGGAACGAGGCCCGTGAGGAGGCGTTCCATATCTTGTATCACAAGGTTTTGGAGACCGGAGTCAAGCATTTGTCTCGACTGCTGCAGACTGTCCACTATGTGCTGCATGACGTGTGCGCTCAGTTCGCGATCGCCGCGCATCACTGTACCTTCCTCGGTTCGCTCGAAGTCAAATCCCTGTACATCCGTTACAATGCGGTGGTTTTCAAATCGAACCCTCTTGTACTCGACCATGTTGGCAAGATTGAGTTCATGGATCTCGCCCTTATGTAAATCCATGATGAGTTTGCGTGCATCCTGCGAAAAGGAGATAGTTCCCCGCTCAGCAGTGATAACGACGTTCGAATTTGGATTCGTATAATCGTACAGGGTAATCCCTTCGAGGTCGTTGCTCCTCTCGAACGTCTTCTTCACAAGCATACTGTATCCCTGAATTTCCTGCGAGAACAGACCTGCAACCATGCTGAATGTCGGCCGCTTGCGCCTGATATCCATCGTCAGGGTTTTAGCCCGGTGGTTCGCTTCAGGCAGCACATCATTGTTGAATACAACAAGAATCGTCGCCAGAATTCCCGCGACCACAACCACAGGCGCCATCATCCTGTAAATGCTGACACCGCTCGCCTTCATGGCCGTAATCTCGTTCCGGGAAGAAAGATCGCCGAATGCCATCAGTACGGCAACCAATACAGACATCGGCACAGCAAGGACAAGCATCCAGGCAAGATTCAGTGTGATGAGTTCGAAGATCGTCCACGCGCTCAATCCTTTTCCTACAAGCTGATCGATAAACTTCATCACGAATTGCAGGAGAAACAGGAACATCAGCGTGCAGACGGAGAAGAAGAACGGCCCGATGTGGGCGCGCAGGAGGTAGAATGAAAGATGTCGCGGAAAGAGGTGAAGCTTCATGCATCAATATACTTGAGTAAGGAGTTTTTTCCAAGGAACAACCGGGGATAGAAGGCTTGAAGTATCTGCTCTGCCAAATCACCGAACTTGTTTTCCCGCAGGAAGTTGTGGAGTATTTTATACACAACAAATGGCTTGATATTTAGACGGCAATTCTCTACGTTAATGCAGCCGAGCCTGTCTTTCTCGGTCCCACATCCAAGGAGGATTGACCATATCGATTGCTTTCGCTAATGCATGGAACCGCCCGTCTTCGGAGTGTTGCAGGTAGAGGACCGAAGCGTGGCTCATCCGCAAATGCAGAGGTTGGGCACCATCACCACTTTGCGCAAACTTAGTCTACCGCCCAGGGCATATACATTTTGAGAATCGACGTGGTTTTTCTTCTCCGCAGTCTCATTCATTTTCTGCACACGCATCCCGTCAGGGTTGTCGCGGTCCTTTTCTCAAGTGTTCTTGCGGGAATTATGTTCCTTTCGCCCGATTTATCATCGGGTTCCTATCGTCCTGCTTCACACTATGAATCTCTGTTTCCTCCGCCGGACTCCATTCCCGGCGGCGTAGTGACAAAAAATCAACCCGGCGATCCTCAATTTCCAAGTTCAATGAAATCGAGAACAGGGGGGAGAAGTATCGGCGGAGCAAGCGGACAGTTCTCCAGCCCGACCTCTCGTGCAAGTGAAACCCCGGCATTTGAAGATACGACCTGGGTTGTGTATCTCGATTCCACTGCACGGCTTGAACAGTGGAACTACAAGCGTTACGATCCGCCGCAGGTGCAGCTTTTCCCCGACCGGGTGTATCCGTTGTTTGCCCAGCCGACACAATCCCAGATTCGCTATGAAGTTACTGCGGACTCAGCCATATCAAGACTGCATTTCCGAAAAAGGATTGGCAATGAAGATGTGAGGATTCCCGTCAGTCTCACGCTCAAGGATTATATTGCCGAGCGGCAGAAGTATGAACGCTGGAAGATGTTCGCCGACGAAGCACGAAAGCCGAAGGCTCTGGCATTGAAGAAAGACATCAGCGATGTATTTTCCAGCTTCACCAAAATTCAGATTCCGGTTCCGGCGAACCCGATCATGAGCATCTTCGGCAAGCCCGAAATCAATCTGCAGATCAGCGGCGCCGTGGATATTCGTGCAGGCTTTCGTTCCACGAAAAACGATCAGCAGACAATCAACGTTTTCGACCAAACACGCAATGAGCCGGACTTCAATCAAGAAGTACAGGTTGCGGTGAACGGCACCATCGGCGACAAGCTGAATATCCTTGCCGACTGGAATACACAGCGTACATTCGAGTTTGAGAATCAACTCAAAATCAAATATACAGGCTACGAAGACGAGATTGTACAGAGCATTGAGGCGGGAAACGTTTCGCTTCAGACTCCCTCAGCTTTGATCGGTCAAAGCGCTGCGCTGTTCGGCATCAAAGCCAAGTTCCAGACTGGCCCGCTGACATTGACGACTATTGCATCGCAAAAGAAAGGACAGATCAAAGAAGTTGAAGCCAAAGGCGGCGCGCAAGAGAACCCGTTTTCGATTGATGCGTACGACTACGCAACGAATTACTATTTTGTTGATACATCGTACCGTCCCCTTTTTGAGCCTTACTACTTGAATGATCCTGCAACCGTGAGTTCCGGCAGCCAGATACTCGAAGAGGAAGTGTGGGTGTTCTTTTCCGGCAATGATCAAACGCAAATTCTGAACTCGCGACAAGCTGCCGTTCACATTGTGCTGGATCCGAGGCCTGCCGGCGGTTACGGAGACTCGCTGCGGCTTGCTAACGATCCGCCGGGAAGGGTCGAGAACCTTCGAATGCGTCGACTTCTTTCCAATGAATATGAACTGATGGGGGATGGCTACATCGGCGTTATTGCACTGAATGCGGTAAGCGACCAGCAAACCGTCGGCATTGCCTATCGAACGGCTGACGGCAGGCAGTACGGTGATTTGTCTCGCGATATCCCCGCGCAAGATACCTCGCGCACATTCGTCCTGAAGATGGTGAAACCGAAGAACCTGAATTCCGTCGGTCCGCGATACGATATTGCCTGGAAGCAAATGTTGAAGAATATCTACTCGCTCAGGCTCAGGAATATCCGCAAAGCCGGGTTTGAGTTGGATGTGTACCGGCGACAAGACGGTCAAGACCCGGTGAATATCATACAGAACGAACGGCTTCTGCGTGTGTTGGGTGTTGACAGATTTAACGCCGATGATTCACCCGCACCAAACGGCGACAACGTGTTCGATTTTCGTCCTAACAGAACCGTAAAGGAATCGCGCGCCGAGATTATCTTCCCGTATCTCGAGCCGTTCGGCAGCGGGCTTGTCCAGTATTTTCAGTCGCTCAATCCTCCTGTTACGATTAATCCGGAGGTGTACGGTTTTCGCGAGATCTATGACACAACAAAAACTGTTGCGCAGCAGAGCATCCGGAACAAGTACTTCATCCAGGGAAAAGCAACGGGTGAAACGAGTTCGAAATATAACTTGGGTTTCAATGTTGTGGAGGGAAGCGTTCGAGTCTACCTGCGTGATCGGCTCTTAACTCCCAATGTTGATTATACGGTTGATTATATTCTCGGCGAGGTTGTTATTCGCAATCCCGAAGCATTGGTTCCCGGCGCGCAATTGCAGATCAAATACGAGCAGAACGATTTGTTCCAGCTCGCTTCGAAAACGTTGTTCGGGGCACGGGGCGACCTGTTTGTTTCGCAAAGCACGAATTTCGGGTTCACTGTTCTCAGTCTGAACCAACAATCGTTGAGCGACAAAGTTCGGTTGGGCGAAGAGCCGAACAAGAACACCATTGTCGGGTTTGACGGGCAAACAACCATCAAGCTTCCGTTTCTCACGAGTGCCATTGATGCATTGCCGGGAATTCAAACCCGGGAACTTTCCGATTTCAAACTCGCGGCAGAGGCCGCATACGTCTCACCTGACCCGAACACGAGAAAGAGTACTATTTCCAGCGATGGCGGTTCGGGTATTGCGTACATCGACGACTTTGAAGGCTCACGCCGGACGATTCCGCTCGGAACCAACTATGCCCAGTGGTTTCAGGCAAGCGCGCCGGTTGATTCCTCGTTGGGGGTGAATGATACTTCCAGGATGAAGTTTAAGGCCAAGACAATCTGGTACAATGTGTACAATCTGGTTCAGTTGACCGACGTCTATCCGGACAAACTTGCCGGGAGCGCTGCAAGCAACCGGCTGACGGTGATGGATGTGAAGTACCACCCGACGCAGCGTGGCATGTACAACTACAATCGAGGCTCTGTGGTTGATTCGCTGCAGTTCAGAAACTGGGGCGGCATCATGAGGCCGATTTCCATCGCGGGTACGAACCTGATCACGGAGAACATCAACTTCATTGAAATCTGGATGATGGTTGGGGCAAACGGAGCGAGGCCCGGTACGGATCCCGGAAAAATGTATATTGATCTCGGTTCCATCAGCGAAGATGTTATTCCCAACCGCAGATTGAATACGGAAGATCTCGTTCCTCCCAGCACCACAATCAACAACAGTCTGCAGCCGTGGGAAGATGTCGGCCTTGATATGTTGACTAATGCCGAGGAACTTGCCCTCTACGGTGACCTGAACGGAGATGGGGACCCGAGCGGCGACGATTACGCATACACGCCCAACTCCTTTGACTACAGTCGGATCAACGGGACGGAGAACAACCGGACAAGCCAGAATGGATTGTATCCCGATACCGAAGACTTGAATTCAGACGGTACGTTGAACGAAGCCAATTCGTATTTTCGCTATGAAATCTCACTGGATACTGTGCGAGCACGAAACCCCAACATTGTTGGAGGGGGTATTGGAACGAGTGTCTACTACCAGTTTAGAATTCCGATTCGTGAATACCAGTCTGTGGTTGGATCGCCGACATTTGAAAATGTTGAGTCTATCCGCCTTTCATTTCAGAATGAAGCTGACTCCGTTTTTCTACGCATTGCCGACTTCTCCCTTGTCGGAAACCAATGGCAGGAATTGGACAAAGAGGATCCGACGTTCGCGGTAAGTATAGTAGGTATCGAAGAAAACTCGAACATCTATGCGTCGCCCCCGGGTGTTATCCGTGAGCGGGATAAGACCCGCCCCGAAGAACAGATCTTCGCCAACGAGCAATCGCTTGCCCTTATTCTCAGAGGAGTTCCCGACGGACAGTCGCGGCAAGCGGTGAAGTACTACACAACCCGTCCGCTGGATTTGTTCAACTACCGGACGATGAAGATGTACGTTCACGGTGACGAGCAATTCCGCTATGTTGATGTGAACAACTATGATGCGGAGTTCTTCTTCCGCTTCGGAGCCGATTCGCTGAACTACTATGAGTATCGGGCGCCCATTCATCCCGCGTCGCCGCTTCTGCCCGGCGACCCGGTCGAGGTAAAATCCGAGAAACTGTGGAATGCACTCAACAATGTTGAGATTCGCTTTCAGGATCTTACCGCAATCAAGCAAGGCAGGGATTCTCTCACGCAATTTGTTGAGCGTGTCGTGCCCGGAGGCCCTCCCGGGGCAGTGTACCGCGTCTTGGGAAATCCATCTCTCACACAAATCCGTTATATGTCTGTGGGTGTCGCAAACCCGATGGGCAAAGGCACGGTCGATTCGTTGTTCGGCCAGGTGTGGGTGAACGAGTTGCGTCTTATTGATGTGGATGATTCGCCCGGCTGGGCTTACAGGTTTGATGCAAGTGTGAAGCTTGCCGATCTCGGAATGGTGTCGTTCAATTACTCGAAAGTGGATCCGAATTTCCACTCCATTGAACAGCGGTTCGGATCACGGCAGACGGGCACGAACTGGGGCATAGCGGCAAACGTTGACTTCGGCAAGTTCTTCCCGTCGGATTGGGCGGGCACAACTCTCCCGATCTCCTATTCGCACAGTGAGGGACTCATCAGGCCCAAGTATCTTCCGAGCTCGGATGTGTTGGTGAGTGAGGCCGCCCGGCTTGAGAAAGAACGTCTCATTGCAAAGGGATATTCCGAGGAGTATGCAAGTGCGGCCGCGGCGCAACTTGTGCTTGACGCGGAGACGTACCGTACGTCCGATTCGTGGGCGGCGCCCAATTTCAGGATTGCGCTCCCTTCGGATGAATGGTGGATTCGTGATACGTGGAATAAGCTGACCTTCGGATTCAACTATACGAAATCGAGGGAGAGAAATCCGACTACAGCGTACAGATTATCGTGGCAATGGAGTGCCCGGATTCAATACCAACTTGCGTTCAGTCCCGATTACTTTATTCAGCCGTTCAAGAGTATTTTTGCAGGTCTATGGTTCCTGGATGACTACAAGGATATGAAGATCTGGTTTGCGCCGCAGAGCTTCAGTTGGTCGCTGGGAGCAAACCGCTCGCGTGACAGGTCGTTGCAGCGAACGGTGGGATCGCAGGAACAGATCAATCGCAATTTCAATACGACACGATCATTGGGCTTTGCCTGGAAGTTGACGGAAGGCGGCTTGCTGAACCTTTCCGGTGACTACGGTTTGAATGTCGAGGCAAGCTTGTTGAATCTCGAAACGGACCCGCTCACGAATCAACAGCGCAGATTCTCCAAGATTCTTGACGATATCTTCTTCAATAATTCGTTCATCAACTTCGGCCAGGATACACGCTATTCACAACGGAATAACTTCAGCACACGGCCAAACATCCCGAACATCTTTAATATCAAGAAGTACCTCGATTTATCGTTCGGGTACAGCGTAGATTACAATTGGCAGAATACGCTGATTCGCGGCGACCTCGGGAAGTCGGCAGGTTGGGGGAACAATATTACGTTTTCACTCAACTTCAGGTTGAAGCAATTGTTCGACCCGCTCTTTGAATCCTCTGCCCAGTCATCAAGTGTCGGAGGCCCGATGAACAAAGGGGGCCGAAGGTCGGTTCAGGTGGAGGACGATGGCGGTGCAGGCGATACAACTGCCGTTGCCGCAAGTGATTCGACGGCTCCCGGAGGAGGCGGGCTTGACAAAGTGCTGGGTCAGTTGAAGGAAGTAGCAAGGCTGTTGATCAAAGTTCCGTTACTCGATTACGAGACGGTGAGCGTAACATTCACGCAAACGAACAATGCTGCGAACTCCGGCGTTCTCGGCAGGCCGGGCTTCGTGAACTTCTGGGGGAGGGTACCTTTCTTTCAGGAGTCCGATCCCCGATACGGCCCCTCACGCCTGTATCAACTCGGCTTGATTTCCGATCCGCACGGAAGGCTCACGAATTTCGGCACGCGACCGAAGTTTCCGTTCTTCGGGTGGGATGTTGAACCCGGCCCCCGGGCGGCGAGTGGAACTTTGCAGAACACATTCAGACAAACAAACCGCCTATCGTTCAAAACATCGCGGGGTTTGTGGGAAGGGGCGCGACTCGATCTCAACTGGAACGTCGGTTGGTCGTACAGCAGTTCGGAGAATTTTACAACCGATTCACTGGGACGAATCATTTACAACGATCCTGCCCGCCCCTTTACTGCCAGTTCGTCGGGAAGTGTTGATCGGTCGTTCTTCACGTTGCCGGATTTTCTCTTTTTCGGTTCTCTCAAAAGCAATCTGAAAGAAGTAGCGACCCGGTACGGCAACCTTTCCGAATCGCAAAGAAATGAGGAGGCGCTTGCCAAGGCATTCGAAGAGGGATTTGAAGCTCTTCCTTTCTTCAGAAAAATCTTCGGGCCGTTCACTCCGCGTGTGAATTGGAGTTTGCGATGGGATGGGCTCGAGCGTCTTCCCATGTTCGAAAGTTTCGTCAGCAGGCTCTCGTTCGATCATTCCTACGCGTCGAACTACACACGGTCGTTCGCCAACAGGCCGGGCGGCGGCGGTGAGCGTACGGAGGGCCAACGGGTGACATACGGATTTTCGCCGCTGGTTGGGTTGAATTTCACGTTCAAAGATCTACTAAAGGGGGCTATGGGCGCCAACATCCGATACAACACAAACACGACGTACGATCTTGCTGTATCGTCGCGGAATATAGTCGAAACCCTCTCGCAAGAAATATCCTTCACGGCATCGTATTCGCGTCGGGGTTTTGAGATTCCGTTCTTCGGACTATCGTTGAACAACGATCTTGAAATCAATGCGTCATATTCGCTGACGAGAAATTCCCGCAAACAGTTTGAAGTAGCGCGACTGACCATCGGCAATGTTGATGGCGTTCCGCTCGAAGGCTCGACGCGCACGATTCTCGAGCCGCGAATCAAATATGTGTTGAGTCAACGTGTCAATGCATCGGTGTACTATCGTCTCACAAAAATCACTCCCGATGCACAAGGTTCGGCAATTCCCGGAAGCACAACAAACGAGGCGGGACTTGATATTCATATCTCAATTCAGTGAGTGGGTTGAGGAAATGTCGTTTGTTTGAATCTGGCTGTTGATTTAGTTATCATTTTCTTGAATCTGGAAGAGAAGAGAAGTATGGATGAAAACAAAGGCAGAATACTTTGGGTTGACGACGAGATAGATTTGCTGCGTTCACACATCCGTCTGCTGTCGGAAAAGGGGTACACAGTCGAAACGGCGACAAACGGCGAAGATGCGGTGAGTATGGTGAAGGATCGGAATTTCGATCTTGTTTTTCTTGATGAAATGATGGCGGGAATGGGAGGATTGCGCACGCTCGGCGAAATCAAAGACATTCGCCCCAATCTGCCCGTCGTGATGGTGACGAAGAATGAGGAAGAAACGCTGATGGAAGAGGCGATAGGCGTGAAGATCAGCGACTATCTGACCAAGCCTGTCAATCCCAGCCAGATTCTGATGGCGTGCAAGAAGTTTTTGGAGGGGAAGAAGATTGCCGGGGCGACGGTGTCGCGAGACTATGTGAGGGATTTCAACGAAATCTCGATGGCGTTGATGGGTCCGCTCGATCACGCGGATTGGGTGGAGATGTATACGCGTCTTGTGAACAGGTCAATGGAACTGGATGCGCATCCCGAACTCGGATTGAAACAGACGTTGAATGATCAATTCAGGGAATGCAACCTTGCTTTTGGCAAGTACGTCGAAAGCAATTACAGAAATTGGGTCGAGCAAACGAAGAACCGGCCCGTGTTGTCGCATGAAATTGTCGACCGGTTTCTGATTCCCGAATTGAAGGAAAACAGATCCGTTTTCTTTTTCGTTATTGACTGTCTGCGTCTCGACCAATGGTTGATGATGGAGAGTCTGCTGCACGAGTATTTCAACATCTCCAAAGAGTACTACTACAGTATTCTTCCGACGGCAACGCCGTACTCGCGCAACGCCATTTTCAGCGGCTCGTTTCCGAGCGATGTCGAGTTGCGGTATCCGGAATTGTGGGAGAAGAATGAAGACGACGAGAATAGCCGCAATCGTTTCGAACGGCAATTTCTCGACGGCCTTCTCGAACGCAGAAAAGTTCAGCTTAAGCCCGAAGCGAAGTACGTCAAGATTCTTGACGCGGAATTCGGGCGAAGCATTGAAAACACGATCAATTCCTACACGAACGCACGGCTGACGTCGATTGTCGTGAATTTCGTCGATATGCTCGCGCACGGGCGTTCCGATTCGCATCTTCTGAAGGAAATCGCGCCGGACGAGTCGGCGTACAGACTTCTGACAAAGTCCTGGTTCATTCACTCATCCCTGTTCGGCATGTTGAAAATACTCTCGAAAAACAAGAATGTGCGGATTGTTCTGACAACAGATCACGGCAGCATACGCAGCTTGCGGGGATCGAAAGTCCTTGGCGACCGCGAGGCATCAACCAACCTGCGCTACAAATACGGGCGCAACTTGAAAGCGGATGACAAAGCGGCCGTCTTTATCAAGAACCCGTTGGAGTACAAGCTGCCGAAGCGCGGCGTTGCAACAAACTACATTATTGCAAAAGAAGACTACTACTTCGTCTACCCGACGGATTACCACAAGTATCTCAACCAGTATCGTGACAGCTTCCAGCACGGCGGCATTTCCATGGAGGAGATGATTCTGCCTGTTATCAAGCTTGAGCCGAGGGGATGAAGAAGTTTTTTTCGGGATCGGCGAGCGAAACGGCGGCACTCGGTAAGGCGTTTGCTCAGGAGTTGATGCCGGGCGATGTAGTCACGCTGACCGGAAATCTCGGCAGCGGAAAAACCCGGTTTGTCGTCGGGATGTGTGAGGGATTACATGCACACGGCCATGTTGCCAGCCCGACCTTCACGATCATCAACGAATACGATGCACCGTTCGGGAAAGTAGTTCACATCGATCTCTATCGTATCAACAGGCGAGCGGAAATCAGAGAACTCGGTATCGAGGAGTATTTCACTGATATATGCATTTGCATGATAGAATGGCCTGAACTTGTTTCCGATCTGCTTCCTCCGAAACGTTATGACATTGTGATCGACTACGGTGAGGGGGAGAACGACAGAGTGATTTCGGTGAGGGAGGTTGTTTCCGCGTGAAAATTCTCGGTATCGAAACTGCAACGACGGTATGTGGTGCGGCACTCATTGCCGACGGCTCTGTGTCGGGGGAAGCTGAAATTCATGAGAAGAACGCTCACGCCGAGCGCATTATGAACCTCATCGACACGGTTGTCGAACAATCGGGAATTCGTCTTTCGGAACTTGATGCCATAGCCGTTTCCATCGGACCCGGCTCGTTCACAGGATTGCGGATCGGCCTGAGTGTTGCGAAGGGGCTGTGCTTTTCTCTTGACAAACCTCTTGTCGCCGTTCCGACACTCCATGCATTGGCACATCGGGCCGTGGCAGAGAATAGTGTAAGAACTCCGTATATTCTTGCAGCGATAGACGCACG